>Ga0224505_10000302_pt1 | contig 34393 bp, 33 predicted proteins | sample SF_Jan12_sed_USG_FD_169102 | JGI IMG/M metagenome (GOLD analysis project Ga0224505, IMG submission 169102) | Sediment microbial communities from San Francisco Bay, California, United States - SF_Jan12_sed_USGS_4_1 | ecosystem: Environmental > Aquatic > Marine > Sediment | place: USA: California... | reverse complement strand
GGAACGGATCACGAATCAATCATTGGCTGATGTCTGTCAGAGCCGGATCTTTGGCCCCTTGCAAGCCAGACCTCTTGGCTATAGAGGACAGCATATCCATGAAGAGATGGGCGCACCGATTGGAGAATGTGCGCCAACCGAGCAGGATCCGTGGCGTGGACGTTTGTTGCAGGGTGAGGTGCATGATGACAATGCGTTCGCGCTGGGAGGCATTGCCGGGCACGCGGGACTCTTTGGAACAGCCGAAGCGGTGGGACAGGTTACTAAAGCCTGGCTGGAGGGATATCAAGGAAAGCCAGGATTATTCGATGGTCAACTGGTCAAACAGTTTGTGACGGCACAACCTGGAACCAGTTGGGCGTTAGGGTGGGATACCCCCTCCCAACCCTCATCTTCCGGTAAATGGTTTTCCCCGGAATCGTTCGGGCATTTGGGATTCACCGGAACGAGTATCTGGATCGACCCCATCCGTGAATTAGAAGTTATTTTCCTCTCCAATCGGGTTTATCCCACACGAGATAATCAAGCCATCAAAGCGTTTCGGCCCAAATTGCACGATGTGATCATTCAGGAATTGGAGTCATGATCTCGCGTGAGACTGAAATGATTTGGCAAGTTCGAGCGTTGCCGGGGTTCGGCCCGGCAGCCGAGCTACTTTTGTTCCGGCAAAAGTAGCCAAAACCAATGACGCCCTGCCTGGCCGCATGGGATAGGGCGGACGCGGGTCTTCGGAGGGCGCGCCAACTCGCAGGGCTCAAACAAGGCCCGCCAGGGGATGAGAGCGTCCGCCATTGGCCAGTCAGCAGGCGTCGGTGAAAAGGAAGTAAATACTCCTGCCAACAAGAATGCTTTGGAAATTATTTGGAATGCCTATATGTAGAGGTGTGCAATCACGGAGCTGATATCAATACAGATCATCGGTCTTGTCGGAGGGCGTCCAAGTCGAGCTGAAGTTTGACTTTACCCTTGAGGGCACGAAGATTTCGATAGGCCCCACCGGCGGCTACCAGTTCTAATCCGCGTCGAATGGTTGGAGTGATTCCTTCCCCGGTGGCCTGGGTTGCTCGAGTCAGAAGATCGTCCGGGACCTGCAGGGTCAGTTTTTTGAGTTTTGTCGGCATGGGCTCTCCTGGGTGAGAAGAATTCAAATAGAGCACCCAAAGAATATACCATCCTTTGTGCCATATCTCCGTATGGTGTCTGGAGAGGATTCCAGAGGCTAGAGGAATCAAGTTTCTCCACCGTAGTTGGAAGAAGTGATGTTAGAAAGCCCTCCTGCAGCCATTCCAATCTTACTAAATCGTTTTATCGTACCTCTAAAAATGTTCTGAGCTGTTGGAGCACAACATTCTCCTCACTGGAATAATTGGTTGATCGAGCATTGCCGGGTTTCGTCCCGGCAGCCGAAGTCCTTTTGTTTCGGCAAAAGTAGCCAAAACCAATGACGCCCAGTCTGGCCACATTGGATAGGGCGGACGCGGGTCTTCGGAGGGCGGCCCAACTCGCAAGGCTCAAACAAGGCCCGCCAGGGGATGGGGGCGTCCCTCCCTTGTTCCAGACGGCAGGCGTCGGACAATGGGAGACGAAACATTCAAGGACTCATGAAAAAGCGGGGAGCCATATATTCTGTATGGTCCCCAAACAATCCGTCTCGATTATTCCGTAACGTGGAAGGGATCTTTGTGTTGCGCAAGACCCAATGGGTGGCTTCGGATGTCACAGAGACATTTGCTGCTGGCGAATCAGACCGGTAGACTCATACGGAACCAGATAATCCATAGTGGGGCAGCTGGGAATTTTCCCAGCTTGAAATCAGGAGGCACACCTAATGCGCAAGCGAATTATCGGCCAGGTTCAGCAAGGAAGCGAGCCACCGGGGGACTGGTTAAATGTGGATGGGCTCGCAGAGGTAGAAATCAGCTCGGAGGACCCCGCTCATCCAATTGAGTCCGCGTTGCTGCCGGGTGGGACCATAGGGTGGTGTGCTGCAGGGCCGGGGAAGCAGACGATCCGGCTTGTCTTTGCCGCTCCGCAACGGCTCCGGCGGATCTGGCTGAATTTCGTGGAAACCCGCACCGGGCGCACGCAAGAGTACGTCTTGCGTTGGTCGCCGGATGGCGGGCAGTCGTTCCGGGAAATCGTGCGGCAGCAGTGGAACTTCAGCCCCGAAGGCGCAACAAGTCAGACGGAAGACCATCACGTCGACCTTCCTGCGGTCACTGTGCTCGAGTTGAGCATCATACCGGACACCAGTGGGGGAAATGCGCTCGCGTCGTTGGCCCAGTTGCGGCTGGCCTAACCCTGATAAGCGAAATGATCTTCACAAGCGTATCCGCTTATCCGAATGGCGGGATCAATTTTAAAATTGAAAGGTGGCTTGAATGGCAATGAGATCGTAGCTGGTTTGTTCATTATCGTTGTCATCATAGGAAAAATTGTTTTTAAATTCCCCCCGTAAGTATTCAACCGATAAGCTCAAGTAATTAGTGGGCCGCAAGCTTGTCCCGATGCCAAAGATCTCTTGAGGTTCACCTTCCAATTCAGTGTTATGTTCGTATCGGATCGCAAATTGTATCCATGGGAATTGTGGGGGATAATAGGCAAATTCAAGGTTATAGGTCCGGGGTTTGTCCGCATTTCCTTCGAATTCTTTGATCGATTTAGTGGCCTGCACAATTTCTCCGGTGAACTCAAACGGGGGCAGCCCTATCAGACCATGGACGGTCCATCCGGGAACCCGCTGTCGATACGTATTGTTGAAGTCAAGAAAGAATTCGGCATCGCCTTCCCCGAGATCCGAGATATATCCCCCACCGATTCGTATGGATTCATCTTTTGTCACAAACTCGGCCGCCAGCCCCCAATCAATTTGGTGTTTGCCAGATTGGCCCTTTTTATCGACTTTGCCGTCAAAGATATACCCGGATATTTCTAAGGCATCCCAAAAGGTATAGTCTGCGATCAAGGCGGGTCCACGTGTTTGCGCGAATTCCACTAATGGCCCGGTGACAAAGTGGCTATAAAACTCGCCAAAAGGCAAGTACAGCTTGCCGATTTTTGCCCCAAAGTCATCAAGGTCCACCCCCACGAATCCCTCATCAACCTCCTGGTAGTGCCGGCTGCCATTCTCCTCTATCGCAAACAGAATTTCTGCTTCCAACCATTCAATCGAGGTGAGTTCAAATCCAAGTTCGATGGCCAGTTCAGTATCGGGGTTTTCGACAGTCTTGATCCCTTTTTTGAAATTATTGGTCTGCCATTCTTTTTCAATGTCCACCACCCCGCCGAACTTGAGCCATGGCAGAAGTTGTGTTCCAACAGACGCATCTCTTCGCTCCTCCGGAGTCCGGTAAATTCTCACTGTTGATGGGGGTCTTTTTAATTTTTTCTTGGAAGATTCCCCTTCTGGCAAAGATTCCTCCTGGGTCGAAGGTTCCTCTTGAGCAGTTGTAAGGTTGGGGAGCAAGAGGCAAATGAGCAGGGCCCAGCTTAAGAAGCCTACTCTCAAGATTGTCATGTGAGGTGGTCTCATGAACCGCGGTTGGCAGGAGTGCATCAAAATTTGCAACATGGACTATTGCAAAGTACAGGAAATTAATTCAATAACCTGGGCGTGAGTTCACCATATGGTAATGTGGCAACCTAGACCATTTGGGATACAATGAGGCTTTATGTAAGAGTGGTCGAGGATCGTTGCAGGTTTTGAGAATGCAGGTACACCTTGACTTTTTCCAATCTTGTTCAGGCAAGATACTTTCAAAGTACATGTGTTGTTCGGAAGCCTCTGGTATGAGAATTCTCCTCATTGAAGACGATCAGGTTATTGCCGATTTCATTCAGAAAGGAATGAAGGAGGCGGGATTTGCCATTGACCATATCGCTGATGGTTTGATCGGACTTCATGCCGCCCTGACGCAGGACTATGATGTGGGAATCCTTGATCTCATGTTACCCGGATTGGATGGACTGTCAATTCTTGATCGCTTGCGCCAGGAGAAAAAGAATCTTCCCATCATTATCCTGAGTGCCAAGCGAACGGTTGATGACCGTATTGCCGGACTGCGGCATGGGGGAGATGATTATCTCGTCAAACCCTTTTCGTTTAGCGAGTTGCTGGCCCGAGTGGAGTCTCTTCTTCGGAGGGCTCAACATGTGGTTGAACCTACGAGTCTTTCGTTTCATGATCTCACGTTGGATCTGCTCGCGCGAACCGCTGTTCGCTCAGGTAGGAGGCTAGATCTCCAGCCCAAAGAATTTGCCTTGCTGGAATATCTTGTTCGCAATGCAGGTCACGTGGTCTCAAAAACGATGATTATGGAACGCGTGTGGGATTACAATTTCGACCCGGGGACCAATGTCGTGGAAGCCCGCATCAGCAAACTTCGGGAAAAAGTGGATAAGGATTTTGAGTCGTCACTTATTCACACCGTGCGGGGTTTAGGATATGTCCTCAAAAGGCAACATGATTAAGCTTCCGAATACGCTGAGCTTTCGGCTGACATTTTGCTATGCCTTAACCTTCCTGGTCTGTCTGGTGTCCGCACTTTTGGCGTTATATGTCTACCTGGACACAATTTTTAATAGTCGCATGGATGATGACTTAAAGGAAGACATCGCGGAATTTCGGGAGTTATTGGACGATGGCGGGCTGGAAAGGATCATCGACGAAATTAACCGGGAGATGAATTCGAGTGATCAAAGCGAAGTCTTTTTTCGGCTTTTGGATTCGCAAGGAACGGTCGTGTTCAGTTCTGATGTTTCAGAGTGGGAAGGCCTCGAAGATCACACCGCTAAAATACTTCCCAAAGCTACGGCATCGCTGATCCCGGTATTGGAGACGGTGGAATTCCCTGACCGGGAGTACCCGGTTAGAATCGTTCTGGGAAAGATGGCCCCCGATCTGGTATTGCAGATAGGTGAGACTTTGGAGAAAAAAGAAGAAATTATGGAGTTGTTGTTCAAAGTCTTTGCCGGGATGGTCTTCCTGGGCATTCCTTTGGCTTCCGGGGTGGGATGGGTGATTGCCAGAAAAGCGGTAAGTGGGATTGAGGAGGTCAGCCGGGCAGCCAAGGATATCGAGCAGGGCGATTTGGAGCGCCAGGTGACCGTCAAGGCCCGCGAGGAGGAAATTCAAACGCTCATGAATACCTTCAATGCGATGGCCGCACGAATTCGAGGCCTCATTCGTGAAATGCGGGAAATGACCGACAATATTGCCCATGATTTGCGTAGTCCGCTGGCACGTATTCGAGCCATGTCCGAAGGGGCGCTGTCAGAACCCGATTCAACCAAAGGCTACAGGATTGCGGCAGCTGAAACTTTGAAAGAATGCGATCGACTCATACATTTAATTAACACCACGCTGGATATGGCCGAGGTCGACGCTGGTGTTACCAATGGGATGAAAGAATCGATTAATCTTTCGCAACTGATTGCGGACCTCTGTGAGTTATTTGAGCCAGTAGCCGAAGAAAAACACATTATGTTGAAGGTCAATCTTGAGCAAAATTGTCAAATCGTTGGCACCAAGCATCATCTCCAGCGCATGGTAGCCAACCTGCTGGATAATGCCATGAAGTACACGCCCCCGGAGGGGCAGGTCAGTATTGAGTTAATCCGATCAACACATGAATTCCGTCTCACGATTACGGATACGGGGGTCGGCATTCCTCGTTCGGATCAGCACCGCGTGTTTGACCGGTTCTTCCGATGTGAGCACAGCCGCTCACAAGAGGGGTGCGGTTTGGGATTAAGTTTTGCCCGATCGGTGGCACGGGCGCATGGTGGCGATATCACCGTGACAAGTGAATCCTCCCAAGGCAGCACCTTCACCAGTACCTTCCCCATCATCTCTTCTGCAGCCTAATTCCTTTTCTTCCGCCTTTCTCACCAGTTGGTAATCCTGCGGTCAGGTTCTTGTGAACTTCTCCTTGTATGTTCCTGAGTAAAACGGGACACATGGCCTACACAATCATGCTCAAGAAAGGAGGAATGTAGTGAAACTATTCATCGGCCACTTCGTCCTTGGTGGTCAATGCCATGAACGGAAAGCTTTGACGCGTAAAAGATACGCGTCGCGGGGCACTGTGCTGCAAACAGCGCCAGAACGTGATCACCCAATTTTTCAACAAGGAGGAATTATCATGAACACTTCACCCTCACCATTACCTATAGTTTTTTCGGCTTTTTTCGCTCTCTCTGTGGGCGGGTTTGTAGTACCGGAAGGAGCATGGGCAAAAAACTATGAAGATAAGAAGGCGGGGTTTACGGAAACGTTTCCCATCAATGACTGCAATTTTTTGACGTCGGGGAATAACCCTTACTTTAAGTTAGTAGAAAACCGCGTCCTGCACTATGACAATATGCAGTGTTTCGCGGATGGGGAATGCGATGAATTTGAGGAACTATGGATCACCGTAAAACCTGAATTCGAGATGCTCTCGTTCCAGTATAGGGGAGAGATGGTCGATGTCACCGCTCGCGTGGTTGAAGAATTTGAAACTGCCGATGGGGAAGAGGTTGAAACATCACGGAACTTTTTTGCTGAATGTGAAGGGACGCAGGATGTCATCTATTTGGGTGAAGATGTGACGTTGGCTGATGGAAGCCATCCCGGTCAATGGCGGGCCGGGGAAGACGAGGCGTTACCCGGAATTATTTTCCCCGGAGGCGCCTTCTTGTTAGGAGCCAGATACTTTCAGGAGCTCGCTCCCAACGCCGAAGCCCTTGATCGGGCCGAACACGTGGAGATGGGTTTGGAAATCACCGTCCCTGCCGGGACGTTCGAGAACTGTGTAAAAATTAATGAAACCACACCTCTGGATAAACATGAACTTTCGGAGAAATGGTATTGCCATGGGGTGGGGTTGGTGAAAGACAATGATTTGGCTCTCCGAGAAATTGTTGAACCCTAATTTTCAACTGCATATTCCAATAAGGAGGATTTGCCATGAAAAGCGTAATTCCAAAATTTACCGGTGTGTCCTTGGCGGTCTTTGGGCTCGCCTTAACGATCCCTGTCCTGGATGTATGGGCAGATGACGACGAGCTTCCATTTTCGGAAGCGCACCTGTTTTTCGAGCTCAATAACACCGACGGAGATCTGGGTATTCATGCGCTCATCGACGGTGATGCCTGGAAAAAGCTTGCAATCGAAGACCCGAATGAAAGGGAAATACTAAACGTTCGGGTGGGGGGACGCTTGCAGCGTCAGGGATTGACGGAGATTTTCTTTGAAAGCGCCGAGCCGCCTTTTGATGAGCTTTCGCCTCAAAGGTTTTTTCGCCGGTTTCCCGCAGGGACATATGAAATTGAGGGGAGAACTCTTGACGGAAAGGAACTTGAGAGTAAAGCCCAGCTCACCCACGTGATGCCGGCTCCGCCTGCACCGTATGTGAACGGGTTGCCGATGGCGCAACAATGTGACGAGGAGGATCCGGGGTACGACGCCACGGTGACCAGCGCCCCGGTCACCATCTCCTGGGACCCCGTGATGAAATCACACCCCGACCCCAACGGTGGTGGGGCCGGTGTCCAACCTCCAGTCGATGTGATCATTCACAACTATGAAGTTGTCCTTGAGGTGGCAGTGGACGTGAATGGGGAGGAATTCAACTCGAAGATCAATGTAATCCTTCCGCCTGGAGAAACTTCAATAACAATCCCCGATGGATTTCTGGGTCAAGGTGAGGAGTTCAAGTATGAAGTGTTGGCAAGAGAGGCCAGTTATAATCAAACGGCCGTGGAGAGTTGTTTCATCGTGCAATAGTAGAAATCAGGATAAGATGGACACGGGATATCCTGAGCCCCTTGCTCCAGTGATCGGAGCCCCATCCGGCGGGTGAGCTTAAAAAGTTGGGGGCATAGGGTAATGTGAAACTCTTGGCCCCTTGGCGGGGATCCTCTACTCCTGTGGGATCCCCGCTTCCCGCCGACTGGTTGAGATGAGGTCCTAAGCGATGGTCTCCGACATCGGGAAAGGCAAGTCACCAAAGGGGCGGTAGCCGAATCCCATTTGACAAAATGCGAGAAGGTCGGGGCAGTTGAAAATCTGAGGAAATGCGATTAACTCTGCAATTAATTCCTCCCACTCGCTTCTTTGAATTCTTCGCGGGCAATCCTACCCTGTCGTGGCAACCTGAAATGGGGTCGCTTGGGTCCGGAGATGAAGATCGCGTTGTGGAAAGGGGATTTCTATCTCATTTTTGCGGAATTGCAGGACGATGGCGCAATTGATATCGGACATGACCTGGGCTCGTATTTTTGGTGAAGCCACCCATACCAGCAATCGCATATTCCATGCGGAGTCTCCGAATCCCATAAACCACACGTTCGGCTGAGGATCCCTTAATACCAAGGGATGTTGAGTGGCGGCGGCAAGAAGCGCTTGCATCACGGTTTCCAAATGCGAGTTATAGGAAACCCCGACGTCAAGTTCCAGCCGGGTCTTGGGGTCCCCGTGGGACCAATTGATAACCGTCCCCGAGATAAATTCGGAATTTGGAACGATGATCGCAATATTGTTTAACGAGCGAATGGTGGTTGAACGAAAGTTAATTTCCACGACATCTCCCTCTGTTTCACCCACAGTCACCCGATCGCCGATTTGGATGTGTTGTTCAAATAACAGCATTAATCCGGAAATAAAGTTAGAGGTTAAATTTTGCATGCCAAATCCAATACCTACCGAAAGAAAACCAAAAATCACTGCCAGGGCACTCAGGTCGATGCCAATAAATTGAAAGGCGACGACTCCGCCTAAAAACCAGAAGAGGTATTGCGACAAACGAATCAACATGTAATGCGTGCCCGTAGACAGTTGGAGGTGAGAGCTCAGCCACTTGGTTAAGATGTCCCGAATCATTTTGCTGACAAAGATAAAGACTCCGATGATCGTACAAAAAATCAGGAGTGATGCCAGTGTGACCGGAGTTTGGTTTACGACAAAAAGCTGGTAATGTAAGACGTCCTTTACGGCTATGAGCCAGGTAGTCAGGTTCATCGTTGGGTTCCTTTCTTCAGTGGGGAAATAAAAATGTAAGGGGGTGTATGCATATCAGTCTCATCTCGTGTTCGTCAAAGCCCTTTGCGTTGTACCAATCATGCCTGTTGGACTTGAAAGGAACCATGGAATGGTGACGGATCCTAATTTTATTTGGTGTATGCGTTTGGATGGGAAGGGTGGTGGAAATGAGGTTCCGTTTCAAGAAGTCGGAACGGTAACGGCAGACGACGGGGCGTATTGGATGCATCTTGATCGGATGGATCCCGGCAGTCAAACGTGGCTCCGGGAATCCAGCGGATTGGATCCGATGGTTGTGGATGCTTTGCTCGAAGAAGAGACCCGACCGCGAATCTTTTCAACCCCCCATGGTCTGGTGGTGATTTTGAGAGGGGTCAATTTGAATCCTGGATCTGATCCCGAGGATATGGTGTCTCTTCGGCTTTGGATTGGTTCATCGCGTATTGTGACGTTACGGCATCGCCGATTGATGGCTGTGCAGGATACCAGGGACAGTTTGTTTTCCCATGAGGGGCCAAAGAATCCTGCTCAATTTCTGGTGATGGTAGCGGAACGATTAATTGAGCGAATGGGTCCTGTTGTCAATGAACTGGATGATGCAACGGATGAGTTAGAAGATCGGATGATTGAAGAGGTGAGCCCTGACCTGCGAGGGAAATTGGGGCATTTGCGGCGGCAAGTGATTAGACTCCGGCGACACCTGGCGCCTCAACGTGAAGTCATGGCGTGGTTGCAAGCCAAACAGGAATCCTGGGGTGGCAAACCGTATGAGTCTCATTTGCGAGAAACGTCAGATCATTTGCTTCGATATATTGAAGATCTTGATGCGATTCGTGAACGGGTTGCCGTAATGCAGGAGGAACTTGCCAGTAAACTGGCTGAGCAAATGACCAAAACCATGTATGCGCTGACTATTCTTGCCGGTGTGTTTCTCCCACTCACCTTTTTGACAGGATTGTTGGGGATTAATGTCGCGGGTATTCCCGGGTCAGAAAATTCTTGGGCCTTTGTGAGTGTGTGTGTGATATTAGCGGGCATTACTGCCGCCCAAATTTGGGTATTCCGCCGGCTCAAATGGATCTAGAGAGAAAACGCCACCCAGGCGTGGCTCAAGACTATTTCCCCCTGTATCTGAACAACCTCACATCTCGTTTCCATCACCGGACTGAGAAAATGTTGTGAAAGTTTCTCAAGATCTCCTGTGGTGGCGCTTCGCTCTCAGTATCTAATTATTTTGCAATAGTGATGCTGGGTACGTTTCCTCTGGGAGTTTCAGTGACGGTCATCTGGAACAGTTGGTACAGCAAGCGAAAGGCTTCCTGATTCCATGATCGTTTCTGATCATCCGCGATGGAATAATAGTGTCCATCATGGGTGACGGAAATTTTGGCGGCAGGGGGTTTGGAATCCGTCTCAATGATCTCCATCGTGCGGACCGGATTTTCTTGAACGATTCCTGTCCGGGGATCAGGATCAACATGATATTCGGGTTCTTCGTCAATAGTTCGACCCAGGAAATTGAGAATGCCATGAAAACTCCGGAGCCGAAAAGCTCCTTGCATAGGGTATTCCCCTCCTGGATTGCCGGTTCGAATATCGACCAGGATATCGTTCGGCGGCCAACGATCCGCTTTGGCTTGCAGAGCCAATCGCTCTTTGTTGGAGATGGTTGTCGGGTCGTAGTTTGTAATGACGGTATGCCCGATCGACCGTTTTTGAATGGTATACATTTGCTTATCCGGATCTACGATAACCCGATAGTTCATTTCCAAATTTTGAAAGTCTTGTCCCGATAAAGAAGAGAGAGGCAGGGTCCATTCCCGATCATAGATCAACGGTTCGACATACAGTTGGTTGTTGTCTTGTAAGCGAGAAAGGTGGAGAACGATTTGTCGAAATATTGGATACCCTGTTTTTTCCGATGGTCTATTGTAGTAAGCGATTTCGCGACCATCATTGGTCATTCGAATTTCACCGGCCATGAGTCGGAGGAGCAAATCAATGTCGACCCCCTGCCTGAGCAGGAGTGTCATTTTGGCTTCTTGCAGTGGGGTCAAGAGCCGTTTCGTGAAGTCTTCTCCCTCAATAGGATTAATGCTGAACGTGGGATTTTCTGCGATTGTGGCCCCAAAGATGGGTGCCAATGAAAATCCACCATCTAGTCCGCCAAGCGGTGGGGTAGCCCCTGCAGTGAATCGGTAGTCAAACGTGGCGGCAATGTTGGAAATGGCTGTGAAATGAACGGGTTGATGATGATGGGATCTAGCGATGTTCATCAATAACTGTTCCACCAAGGATTTGGTTACAGAGTAGTCATAGGCCACGACCACATGTTCCAGAGCTTTGGGCGATACGCAGCCGGATAGAATGAAAGGCAGACTCCAGAGAATGGTGGAAGACCATAAAGAAAACCGAGTGTGCTTTTTATTCACCTTGTCCTTCTCCTTTAGTAAACAGTGGTTCTTCAATTGGGTTGTACCTCCAAGGCAATTCTTTGGATCTTCTCAGTCGAGGTGTTACTTGGAGAAGTGGTCTGTATTCGGGCTTTCCTTATCCGGGATAGGAATGGTGAGCACATTTTTTAAGACATCAAGGGGGAATTGCGCCAACCCTTTCAGGCCTGCGGTTAAGGATTCCAGAGGTAAGTAGGTGATCTCAGGTTTGGCGTGTGGTCCTTTCACTTCAAACAACGCGGTCATTAATCCCTTCCGTTCTCCCTTCATGATCGAGCCGAACAGAGGAATATCCTTCAACAAGTTGGAGTAAGCCCCAAAAGGGCTGACGGCAACTATGCCATCGAGACTTTCGGTGGGAATATCGTAGCTTCCAGCGGCCGTTAACTTGAGGACCGGGCTGTTCAGTGCCAAATCTTGGGAACTGAGAAGCCCATTCTCTATCGAAAAGGTCCCCTTCAGTTGATCAAAAGGGATTCCATCTTTGAGCAGATTCACTTTTCCCATTAATAAGCTTGGCACATTCAATATTTCGAGAATTTTTGAAAGTACCGGTCCGGTTTGAATCTGTCCCTTCTGAAGTTGCACGCTTCCTTGCCCCGTCAACGAGCGCTGAATCAGCTCAGAGCTTCCCAGGTTCATGTGAAGCGAGGTTACCAGAGACGCCATTCCTGTCAAGGGCGGAGGAGGTGCCAATCGGGTAACCAACAGACTTTCGATCGGGATTCCTTTCAAAGTGAACTCTCCCTTCCCCTTTTGATTTTTTTGCGCCCATTGGAAGGAGACCGATTGAACTTCCTCGTTGGTGTTGGATGTCGTGGATTCCGAGTTTCGGTTGCTCCCTTCGACCTTTCCTTTCATAGACCAAGTCGTCCAATCCCAACTTTTTCCCTCAAGGCCCCATGTGATGCCTACACTGGAGAGGCGCAAACTGCCATCTCCAATGATGACTCCTTTCGGAAACATGGCTCCCGTTCCACTTTCGGTTTGGAGGAACCCACGAACGTAGGGGCGATCAGACCACGATAGTTGGCCTTGTGCTTCGAGGGAATAGGGAGGAATGGACAAGGTGCCTTTTGTCATTCTGATCGCCTTGTCCTCCTTGATTGTTCCTTTGGCTTCAACGCCTGCAGGAATCCCTGAGGGTTTTTGAAACAGGTCCTTGGTCGTAAGGCCTATATTGGTTAAGTCGAATTTGGCATGATAATCAGGGCGAAGGCTCGCTCCAGATAGTGTGATGGTGGTTCCAATCGAACCCTCAAAAGTTGAAAAGGCTTGACCAACTGCCGGAAACAGGGTCTGAAGGTCGATCGATGACCACACACTACTCATGGTGAGGTTCGAAGCTTTGGAATCTTTGCGAAATGACCATTGTCCCTTGATGTCTACCGGGCTCTGGCCAAGTTTTCCATGGAAACGATGAATATGAATTTGTTGGTTATCAAAAGACATTTGGCTGGTGAGTTGACTGACAGGGAGCCAATCCGATGAGGAGGAAAGATGAATCCCATCAAGCAAGAGGTCTCCCTCAAGAATGTGAAGCTGAGACGGGTTGCTCAGAGGCCCCTTAATCCTTGTGGAGAGATGAATATTGCCTTGAGCGTCATGATAGAGGGGCCATAATTGAAGAAGAGGTTGGCTGCGAGGATCGCGGAGGAGAGCCTGGTGCACATCATGAGCCAACAATTGGCCCTCTCCTTGTATATCCGCCCAAATATCCGACTCCTTCCATTCCAGGGTGGCTTCTTTCACGAACACTTTTGAGGTTTCAATCATCCCCTTTAAATCCAATATCCGGACGACATTGGAATCAAAAACTATCCCCCCGGACAGATTAGTTACTGGGGGATGGTTCGGATCAACCAGGAATTGCCCATTGGCAATACGGATCACTCCCTCGGCTAGCAGGGTGTTGGCTTCATCGCCTATCCATTTCACCGAGCCGGTGAGGAGTTCCATTTTACCATCAATTTCCCGCTCTGTAAGAATGGTTTGAACAGAATCGGGGAGCCATACTCCAGGAATAATTTTTGAAAGGTGTTGAATAGAGATAGGCAAGGCCGATCCCGAAATAATGAGAGTCGGTGGTTCATTCGTGCGACTGGCGAAATCAGCGGTCCCATTGAGGTTCCAGTCTTTCTCGGAAATCTGAAATGTTGGAATGGAAAGTCTGATGGTCTCCTTTTCAAGCGCAAGTTTGGCTCCAGGGGCAGTAATGAGTAATGGAGTAATGGTTCCGCGAACCTGAGAAATCTGAACGACAGAGGGGGAAAAATTGACGGTTGCACCCACATTGGTAATAAGGGGTTGGCCCGAGGCGGGAAGGTATTGGCCTCCTTTCAGAGCAACTGCGCCTTTCGCTTCCCAGGCCCCATTCCCGTCCAGTGGCCCACCTAAAGTTACGCTCTGAAGTTCCAGCGTACCAGCTACTTGATGCTCTCTGAGGTACATCTGGAATGGAGTTGGCATCCAGTCATCCGGTAACAGTTCCAGGAGTCGTTCAATTGCAATGGGTTGAGCTGATCCTGAGACGTTCAACCATGGGGATTCATGAAGCACATTCGCGATACTGCCCTGACCGGCAAACGACCAGTCGTCGAAGGAAACCTGAAAACTTTGAAAGCTATAGAGGTCACTTTCTTTTTGGAATGTATAGGAGACGTTTCCTTGCAAGGTCGCACGCGTAGGGAGCGGTTTTTCCAAGGCATGTCCCCTCAGAAACTGGACCAGACGGCCAAGATGAATTTGTGAAACTTCAAGGTGCCCTTGGACTTCCATAGCAGGGAAACCCGACAGTTCCTCCTGGTAGGGTGGGGTATCATCTTTTTCGAGAAGCGTAATCGTCCCATCGAGGGTTAGGGTTGAAGAGGGTTGTGGATCTGGAATTCGAGCTGAGAGGTGCATGAGTCCTGATCCTTCTGACTCCAGCTCCGTCACAGATAGTTGAATCGCTTCCCAATGGAGTTCTATTTTTTCCTCTGGGAAAGGGGTCTGAAAAAGATGGAATTTTCCGTTACGGATGACGAATTCCCGAATAGAAGGAAGCTGCCAAGTGCTTGGCTCTTCCGACTTGCTGACCAGAGGAACTCCAAGAGTCATCTCTGGTTGGTCAATCAATACACGGGTTATAAACAGTTTCCTGTTCCAAAGCGATCGCCAACCAATTGCCACCTCCACCTGGTTGGCGCGAAGGGCGACAGAGTTCGGATCATGGGTCTCGAACGTTACACCCACCAAGTGGACTTTGGGAGCGGGAAAGAGATCAAGCTTCAAGGTTTCAATTTGAATGGGTCCACCCATGGTACGTTCCAGGTTGTCAATCAAGGATTTTTTCACCCAGCTGGTGTCTGACAAGACGGTGAGGACGAAGATCGAAAGCCCTACAACGAGAAATCCAAAGAGCACGCTGGTCCACACAACCCAGGAAACCCAGGAAGGCAATGGAACATTTTGTAATCGGGATGGCACTTTCTTCTCACTTTCTTGCGTGAATGACCGTGAAGGGATCATGAGTGATCACGATCGAGTGCTAGTGATCTGTTGCATTTTCGTGATTTGTTCTCGAGGGTATCTGATCTTCAAATGGACCAATCAAGTTTGTCGGGTGAAAGCCAATAAAAATTCACACTGTATATTCAATGAAAAATGTGGAGGCTTGAAACCACGGTGTGGAACGAACAAATTTACCGGCTGTGGTTTCAAAAAAATCCAGGAGAAAACGGGAATGCCCCGTTTGATATTGGGCCTTATACACTGGAAGTTCTGGTAATGCAAAAGGAAGCAGTCTGCCATGAACCTCCGGCATGCCAAAAAAAGATTGGCTTTGTTCCGTTCCCAAAGCCTGGATGAGAATCTGTGCCCGATAGGTGACATTTTCGGCTTCAGATTGAATAGGTCATCCCTGCTCACCCAGCCATCGGCCAACTGCTCCAAGAAGAAAGCGCCGTTCTCGGGTGAGTCCGGTGGTCGCCAGCGTGACGGTTTCTCTTTTCGGCAATGGGATGGCCTGGACGTCTTTTGCGGTGAGACTTAATTCTATCGCTTGTGTGAGGAGGAATTGTTCTATGGCGGTTAAATGAGCCGGTCCCGTGTTCATCGTGGCACAGCCTGGCAGGATCGTCAGACCGAAGATGGCCAAGAGCTTGAGTGTTTTCAGCATGTGACGGTTCATCATATTCTTAACAGACTCTTTCATTGAATGAGGGTGCACCTCACGGTTCATTTCCTCTTGAAATTCTTCATGGAAGTCTTTCGTGTCCTTCCCCTTTACATAAAATTGACCAGTGGATTCCGTTTGGCGATTCCACGTAAAAGGCGGCCCAGGATATCCGCCCCCGTAATGATTCGTTTGTGGTCTGGGGTCCAAATGAGGACAAGGTCGTGATCAATAACATCATCTTCGACATGTTCCGGGTTGACCCGAAATTGTGGAAGCAACTCACCAAGAGGAATATTTGTGTGGTCAAAGATGATGGGTCGATGACAATGCCGCAGGGGCTTGTATTGGTTTTCGATCAAGAGTTCCCGCAAAAATCCATCTGCATCTAGCACGACCTGAGGGGTGTGCTGGGCATCCGTAATGACCACCCACTTTTCTTTTGAGGCATGAATTTGTTGGATAAGACGGTCGGATGCCGCAGGGGCTGTGGCTGGGAATTGGACGATTTTTTCGTCACAAGGAAGTTGGATAATGCTTTGGGGATGGAGCGGGGAACCTTCTTCAAGCGCGGAAATATCATCAAGGCTTAAAAAATTTGATGCGCCATGACCCTCGACTCCGCTGATGTCCGTATCAGGTGCCTGCGCGTGAATTTTGATGAGGGTCTCTAGCTCGTGTTCTTTAAGCCAATTGACTCCTTCTTTTCCGACCAAATGGTCCAGTAGGAGAGCGGACGGTTTGGCGACAGGATAAAAGAACATTTGTAGCGCGTGAACAATCGGAGTAAATTTTGCCCCAAGTCGGAGCGCATTTCTTGAGAAATAGGCTTGGGGAAGAATTTCTCCCAAAAGGGTAATTCCAAACAGGGAAAACAAAAAAGCCAAGATTCCCACCATTTGTTTTTCCGAAAGGAGGGTCAACAGGACATTGACGGCCACGTTACTCCACAGAAGCGTGGCGAGTAAGAAATTAGCATCCTGGCGGACTTTTAAGATCACATGGGCTGCCTTATCTCCTTGCTGAGCCAACAATTCGAGGTGCATGCGACTCAGGCTGAAATAGCCGAGGGTCAGACCTGAGCAGATGGCTGATGCACTCAAGCAGCACACAATGCCAATCCAACTGAGAATGGAAAAAGTCATTTCAGGTAACTCTTTTTCGATATGGAGGTGTCATAGCGTCCTCATCCTCTGTGTTTGGGCCGTCTGGCTCATTTTTCTAGCTTTCCAAGAAGCCCGAAAAAATTGTGGCCAATCCCAAGAAACTAAAAAACCCTGCCACATCCGTGACCGTAGTGAGGATGATGGAGGAGGATTGCGCAGGATCTTGCTTAGGGATCTGAGGATAATAGGAATGATTGCCCCAGAAAATCCCGCCATGAACATGGAAAGCACCATGGAAATGCCAATGATCATCGTTAGCCCCCCTGAGTGGCTCCACATGTATACGGCCGTGCACGTCGTAGCGGCTACGGCGACGGCATTGGCCAGTGCGACATAGGATTCCTTTAACGTCACTTGTTCCTTTGGAGGAATTTCGCCTTCCTGCTTTCCTGAAAAAAATTAATCGAGGGAAGGGGGGTGACTTTCTGATTTCCCGGATGACTCACCTGGTGAAGGCAGAGAATCCAGGGGCTGTCCGAGTTCCATCGAAGAGGGGGGGGGAGGGGCTATCACAGGACCCGGGGCCTGGACCTGAGGCACTTGCTTGTTGACTTTGAGGACGGGTGGATCATTCACAAAGGGTTCATATTGTCTCAACTCTAATGTGATCGAATCGTGTTCCTCTATCAGCAGGTCAATTTCGGCAACATGTTTCCGAAAGGTTGTTAAAATTGTTCCATCTTGTGTGGTGACAGTCACCAATAACCGATCCTGGTCACGTTGTTTATTGGTTACTATTCCTTCCAGTGGATGGAGCGAGTTCTTCAGGAACCCGGGCATATAGGGTTCCATGTACCGACTAGCCAAAATTGGCCCACTCAATCCCAGGCCCAATCCTATGCAAAACATTGTTGTCGGGATGACCCAGGGTTTCATGGTTTGTTCTCCATCGTTGGTGGTTGAGATTGTGAATGTTCTTCTTCCGAGGAAGGTTTTTGTTGTCCTCGAATGAATGTTTCTAGGCGACTGAGCGCATCGGCAGTCATGTCCCGCGCGCCTTTGGTTGCTTGGTCGCTTTTTGAACTTAGGTCTTCCATTTGTTTGCGAAGATCATGAATTCCACCGGTTCGTTGGAATGCCATTACTGCGATGACTAGTGCCACAATGGCAATCGAAAGGGTTAAAATTTCCATGCCCGCCTCCTGTCTGGATATGGTTTTTGTTTTTTCTCAGGCCATCAGTAAAGAATGTAAGATCTCACTCTCATATAGAGAGCTCCATTACCTTTCCAATGATGTCGGAGAATGAAAAAGATTGTAAGCCGAACATCTTAATTCTTTTGTTTCCATAAGGCCCAACACGAGCGGGAGTTCTTTTCGCTAGGGAGGGGATTTCGTTTAGCCTGCTCTCGCTTATTAGGGAATCTTCCCCAATAATACCAATCGAGGAGAGCCAGTAAGATCGCCAATACGAGAACCCCAGCCAATACGATTAACATTATTTCCATAAGGTTATTACTGGGAAAATTCCATGAGATGAATTTGTATGAGCAGAATCCTGTCTAGGAACTCGAATCCAGTTTCCTGAAAACAGCAGAAAGACTGCCACTAATGATCCGATGATTATTGAAATGATGACTACCTCAAAAACAATTTCCCGGATGCATTGCAAATTGGGGGTCTTTAATTGTTGATCTGTTTCCTGGTCCATGACTGTTCCCAGTTGTAAAAAGTGGAAGTGGCGGGTCATGACGATCGTTTCGACTTCAGGGAATCGACCAAGGTGCGAAGTTCTGCGGCCGCGATTTCACGACCTCCGAGGCCAATGGCCAAGGCAAAAGCAATGGCAAGGGCTCCCAATGTCAATCCAAAAGCCAAATTCACAATGTCATCCGCTAATCCCATTTGTCTCAAGGCCATTGCCGTCGTCAGGACAATGATGGCTATCCGGGCTCCGGTGGCTAGCAACATCGCTTGTCCGATCTTACTTGAACGGATAGCCAAACCCGCGAGATTAGCCAGGTATAGACCGATACCGATAATGATCAATCCCAGTAAAAGATGACCCCCAAATTCAGTAAATTTTGACAATAATTCTGCCAAAAGTTGAAGGCCAAGAATTTCCGCTGCCTCAATTGACGCAAACAAAAGAATAGCCACAAGCATTAAGGTGCCGGCGACGTGGGAGGGGGTGATCAAGCCACTGGCGGCTTCTTGGGGCAACCCCAAACGAACAAGGAGGGAGTTGAATCCAATGCCTGTGAGAACATTGGTGGCCAGTCCTGACATAATTTTCCCAACCATATATGCGATCCCTATCATTAAGGCCGCACCGAACATATCTGGCACTACTCCTATGATGGTACCCAGCATTTGGCTGGCCGGCTGGGTAATGGCTTCGAGCTCCAAGGCCTGGAGGGAGGCAACCACAATCGGAATGAAAATCAGTACATAGACAATGAGGCCTAAGACCGACGATAAAGTCCGATTTCCTATGACTTCCGTGACTCCAATTCGGACACCCAACTGGTCCAGGCCTATTCCGGCTAGGACATTGGTGACGAGTCGTTGAACGATGCGAGCAAAAAACCACCCCACACCAAGAATGACCCCTGCAGCGAAGAGATTGGGCAGGAAGCCTAAAAGGGTATCCACCATATTCTTTACAGGGTCCAAGAGGCCCTCTAGGGCCAAAGCCCCCAGGATGGCCGGGAGAAACAATAAAAAGATGAGCCAATACACAGTTTCCGCTAAGGCCCGGGATAGGGTGGTTTGCTCAAGGGGAATGGTCTCTTCGGTTTTCTCCTGGAACCGGGCATCGAATTTGATAGCGGTAAGCCCTTTCTGGATGCCCGTTCGAAGCACCGTGGCCAAAATCCAGGCTACTCCACCCAAAAGGAAGGCACTAATGACCCGCGGGAGATATTCAAATACTTCAGTCAGGAACCGATTGAGTGGCTCGTTGACTTGAGTCAGGTTCAATGTTTGAAACACGGCCATAAGGACAAATAGCATAATGATGTAAAAGAAGCTGTTGCCTGTCCATTTTTGAACCTCTGAGGCTCGAGTGGGATTCCCAGGGAAAAAGAAACCGGCAATTTTGACGTCCAGGGTTGATCGATACATGAGATTCCGAACCAAGCCTGCAACGGCCAAAGACGCAACCCAACCCAGGGCCAGAATGCCAATGGCGGCAAGAAAGGTCGGTATTTGAGCTCCTGTAACGGTGGTTAATTGCTCAATAATGCGTTGCATGGTTTACCTCCTCGAAGAAAGGACTTTGTTGTATGATCGCGAAAGTGGTAATTCGTATTGGTTTGCGCTTAAAACGGTTGCTTGTCAGATTTTTGCAGGAAGTTTCAGGTTCTCTCATGCATTAACGAAGGGGCATCTTCCAAAAAATGGAAGAAGACGGCCCTCTAACTCTCATGCCAATACCGCATCACCGGTTAGGGTCATTCCGAGAAAAACACTCCCCCCCCTTTGGTGAGCTGATTGTGAGAAATGCGTTTTGTATTTTCTGTGAGGGAAAGTGGCTTGGTATTTTTGTCTATTCTTTGTGGTTGTTGCTCCTTATTTCTCTTATTTAGACAACGGGGAGTGAGAAATCGTCACATGGAAATTTAATCAATAAAAACAATGAACTGAGTCGACAATGCGCGAATCACCAAAATGATCATGCCTAGCCAAGGAGGTAGGAATAACGATAATTTCATGGCATGACTAGGAAAAACCACTATCCGAACTGTGCCCTAATTTCATGCAAGAGGGAGGGCACATCGCACAATTCTTTGAAGCGCTCGCCGGTTCCCCGGAAAGATTGAGGTTGCGGAATCCTGTTCTAAGGAGGGAGGCTTCAAAGGGAAACGAAGGAGGAGGGACGCATGGTCAGAGCAGTGTATTTGCGGTTTTCCAACGGGAAATGGGCAGAGGTTTAGACCAAACTCGTTCCTGTGACTGCCGGAACCCCCCACGTGGGAGGGTAAATATTTGTGGCAATGTCGCTCTTGTCCATGAAATCTAAGGCTACTGATGGTCTTTTGAAAGCTCCGTCTAAGGTAGCTCGAAAGTCCCTTCTATTGATCTCCTTGAGATGGTTGCTTGTGGGTAGATGCGATTCGTCCCAGAAGGAAGCCAATTACTACGCAAATCGCGATTAATACAATCCGTCGTGTCTCAAATGTCCAGAAAAGAAACGTTAATTCGACAGTCGCCATATTCTGAAAAGCAATCAGCACTAAAAGCGCTCCTAATAAAATGGCCACACTGGATTTCAATTTCTTCATGACAGAATGGTATGCGAGAGTTTGTATTGCCCTACGTGACATACTGATGAGTCGTGGGAAGAGCACAAGCTCCCGGTGAGGAGTAGCGAGCCGGTTGTCTCTATGGGAAAAAGAACAATGAGGGAATGTAATGATTGGCACGCGATCAACTCAAAATTTCCTCAAATACGGAGTTCACCGATAACACGGAGCTTTTCGGAAGGAGGGAAATGGATCGGTTAAGAATGTGTAAAAGTTCTTGGGGGGTATAAGGTTTATAGATGATAGCGAGTGCCCCATCTCGCAAAGCTTGCTTGCGGAGGGAAAATGATGAGTTCCCGGTAATCAAGATGAAGGGGATACCCTTGGTATCCGGATTTTTCTGGAGTGTGTGGAGTAGTTGAAGGCCATCCATGTTTGGCATCCGTAAGTCAGATAAAACAAGATAGGCAGTTGAGTTCCGTTGGATAACCGAGAGAGCCTCCTTGCCCTCTCTCGCTTCTTCGCAGGTATATCCTGCTGTTTCAAGAATACTTTTTATACGTGCGCGAAGAACCGAGTCATTCTCCACAACTAAAATCGTTGGGGGTTGGGGAACATGTGCAAGGGCGATTCTGGCTTCCGAGTCTGTCATATCAGTCCTTCTTGTTTGTAAGGCCTATGAATAATGGGGTACAGTTCAACAGGCTGACTGTCCTGTTTTAACGGCTCGTTTGGGGCAAACCTTTCAGGCTATCGTCAAAGGCCCAATGTTCCGATTTCATGCATCCCAGCAATTTCCTTTGTGGCAAGAGCAATAATTGTAGTCCCGACTTCATTGAGAAATGAAAGGTTTCCCCTCATTGGTGCTCAATTTTGAGATTCCCTGTTGGTTTTCTTTTGATTCCGCCATTTCCTTCCTCCCCATCTGATCTAGTCTGTAACGAGAATCTCATGCTGATTATGAACGTGTGAGATGATCGGGTCTTGTATCTGATTCTCAAAAATCGGATTCATTCATTTTGATTGTCGTTCGTTGTTTTAGTTATTTAGACAACTGAGAAGGGGAAATGGTCACATTGCTATTTAAGTGAAGTAAAACAAGGCGTTAAAAAAATAGATGAAGTACGCAACAAGACAATATTTCTTGAGGTGCGCTGTAGGAGAGGTTAGAAAGGACTAAAAAATTTTGGTTTTGGGGAAAAGGGTGAAGACCGTTCTCCCCCAAAAAGAAGATTGAGGTAGAAGGGTTCTTCTTATAGGGCTATAGGGTGAGGTGGGAAAGTTTTTGCAGGAGAAAGAAAATCCCTCATGGATGGAAAGGAGTCATTTCGGAGATTTTCAAATTACCGGATATTAGAACCTTCCTCAATAATTCGATCATTGGGAATGTACAGCTTTTCTTCATCATCCGTTTGGATGACGATTGAAACGGGAGTAATTTTGATGATGGTTCCTTTTTGTCCGGCCAGCGACACCTTATCTCCGACATGGAAGAGTTGGGCGATGTAATATCGCGCAAGGACATTCGACATAATAGACCGACTTCCAAGGCCAATTGAAAGTGCCATGGCCAACACAATGCCCGCAATGATGATGGTAATGTTGGCGGTAAAGATAGTCATGTCCAATCCTAATTCGGTTAAGGCCATCACGATTCCAAAACCGACAATCAGAATTTCCAACACTGAACTTAAGGCCCCTGCATAGGCAATATTCAAGCTCGAGGATGCCGAGGCGATGCCGTCCTTAATAACCTTGGCGAGATATAAGGCAATGATAAGAATCAAAAAGGCTCCAAGGATATGGGGAAGATAGACAACAAATTTATTCAACGTGTCCAGTACAAGTTTGAAGCCTAAAACCTCAGAGGCCGAAATGAAAAATAGGAGGAGGATCAAGTAATAGACCAGACCTCCCATAATCTGGTCGAGGCTGCTCGTAATCCCGATCTTCGTTAGCATGTCATGGAATTTGATTTTTTTACTCAATTCCACAATTCCACCGATGCGTAACACTTTTGAGGTTAGCCCTTTTAACATTTTTGCTGCCAGCCAACCAATAACAAGGATGATGATTGCGCCAAGCACCTGGGGTAAATATCCAACTAATTTTCCCATGAATTCTTGAAAAAAAACGAGGACAACCCTTCCCCATTCCATGAGTTCATTTTGCGTTCCTACCATCATATTTCTCTCCTCTCATTCACTCATTGAATCGTCAAGTAATGTGCCAGGGATCGATGCGTGAAATGCTCCGATTTCCTTTGCCACGCTGAGAAGATACACTGCCTTCATGATCTTTTCTTTCATGGCCGGGTCCGGTTCTGGAATATTCAAGTTTTCCAAAACCTGGTTAAATACTTGCTTTTCATCGTCATTCATGAGTTGGCCTCCTCTCGGAGCTGTGCGATCAATCGTGACACCCGCATTTTCGCGGCGCTGACACCGATTTCGCAAATGGTGGCAATTTCCTCATACGTGTATTCACCCATAAATTTCATGGCTAGAATGGTCCGATCTTCTAGGGAGAGCTTTTGAAGGAGATGATGAACTTCTACTGTAGAGGTCGTGTCCTCCTGAGTAGTTTCGAGAGATGGTGTATTTGCAGTCAGTTGTTCAGAATGTGCCTTTGATTTGATGTAGTTGAGGCAGTGATTTGTGGTTAGTCGATACAACCAGGAAGAAAATGCTGCCTGTTTCTTAAAGCCATGGATGTGGAGGAACACCTTAATCCAGATTTCCTGCATTAAATCGCGTGCTTCTTCTGGATTTAAGCAGATGAAGAAACAACGTTTTAAGACTTTGCTGGCATAACGATCATATAAACCTTCAAAAGCTCCAATATCACCCTGTGTTATGTAATCGACCAAATCATTGTCAGTTGATTGTTCGTAGGGAGGCATGGAAGGAATGGTCAAAAAACGTCAAAATGACCGGCGCCGACTGACTTTGTTGTGAGGCTATCCTCTTTTATGATGACCAATCAAAGGAAATCAGTTTAGCAACGCTGTCAGAGCTTCTCAAACACCATCTGGTGCGATGTTATCACTATATGGTCAACGACAAAGCCTTTGAGTTGGTATTATTGCAGAAAAAATTTTGCAAAGGATTCCTCATTCGTGGTTGCGAAAATACATAATAGAAATAGATTTGAACGAGGCGAAGACACAATTCTTCCAAAGCGGTCATGAAAGTTTCTTGCTCGGAATAACGGCAGGGGCATTATGCCCCTGTTGATGAGATCGGTATAGGTAAGGGGGTTCGAACGTGCAGGTCCCTTTGCGGAAAAGGAATTTCCACATTGTGCGTCCGGAATTTCTTTACGATGGCGCAATGAATTTCTGATTGGATACGACGGCGGCCCTGAGGGGAGTCTACCCAAGCCCACAAACGCATATTCCACGATGAATCCCCGAACCCTAAATGCAAGACTTCCGGATGTGGATGCCGCAACACCAGAGGATTTTCTTTAGCGGCTTCCTCGAGACATTGAATGACGGTTTCCAAATCGGAGTTATATGAGACTCCCACGTCAATTTCCAGCCGGGTTTTGGGGTCTCCGTGTGACCAGTTGGTCACCGTAGACGAGATAAATTCTGAATTTGGCACTACGATGGCGATGTTGTTCAGGGAGCGAATGGTGGTTGAACGAATATTGATTTCCGTCACATCCCCTTCGGTTTCTCCTACCGTGATGCGGTCCCCGACTTGAATATGTTGTTCGAACAGCAGCATGAGACCTGCGATGAAATTTGACGTCAGGTTTTGGAGGCCGAATCCGATCCCAACGGAGAGAAACCCAAAAATGACCGCTAGGCCGCTGAGGTCGACCCCGATGACTTGAAACCCAATAATAATTCCGACAAAGAGGAACACGTATTGAATAATGCGGGTTAAGGTATATCGGGTTGACAAAGGCATATTGAATCGCTTGAGCACGCGATTATTGAGGAATCTCCGAAGAATCGTATTCACCGTCCAAAAGATGGCCATGATGACGACAAAGAAGGCAAGGGAGGAGAGAGTAATGGGAGTTTGATTGACGGTAAATAAGGGATAGGTGAAAAACTGATCCAATGCGTTCAGGCCCTTTGAAAGATCCATGATTGTGCTCCTTTAAGGCTTTACGGGGTTGGCGTCATGTTGCAATTGGCGGATATCCCATTTCGTAGGAATTTCAGGACATTGCTGAGGGGTTCGTAGAATGAAGCAGAAAGGATAAAGAAAAGATAGAGGTGGGGGTAGCGAGAATGATGACAAAGGGAATATTGAAAATTTTGAAGAACGTCAATTCTGGTGTCGTGTGTCATGAGTTTAATGAGTTTAGGACAGATGGCTTGCCTTTGTTATGGGCCACTCCTACAAGGCGGTGTCCTTATGAAGACCGGCTGGTGGCCAAAACCCACTTTGTCTTTGACGATAGCGGAGGTGGCGCTGATGCCGAGGGAGAAATTCAATCTAGCCTTCACCCCGCCCCTTCCCTGGCGTCGTTGGATTTTCGATTTTTCTCTTAACGTTGAGTATGTGAGGAGGCGAGATCCCGCTTTGAACAGGGATCAAATTTTTTGATCTGTGCTTCCCGGTGGAGGGCCTGGTTCATGGTTAGGTGAGTTTCCGTATACAGCACGGAAAAGGGACCACGACCTCGGGTGTATTTTGCGCCTTTTCCGGTTTCGTGTGCCTGAAGGCGGTGTTCGAGATTTTTTGTGATCCCTGTATAGAGAGTTTTGTCCGCGCACTCCAGGATGTAGACGATCCAGCTCAAATCCTTTTCTTCTCTCTTGAGGGGGTAAAGCCTGCCATTTTCTGAAGTTGAATCAACTCCAATGTGTATTAATTGTACTTAAGCCAGCAGCTAGTGGCTATGGGGTTTGACGGAGGAATTGTCCTAAGGAAGAGTTGTGAAAGACAGATGACTGTTCGAATAAACGGAACGAGGAATTAGACGTCGGAATAATCAACCCACGTTTCTTTTTCTGCCAGGTATTTTTGCCCTTTGAAATTAAGGCGGGTCCGCATGGTGGTGAAGCCTAATTCGCGCAGTTGATCGGTGATATCCTTGAGCACTTCCTGGACGGTCCGGTAGACCTGAGACTCTAGGTTCAACGCTTCGTACATAACGGTTCCCGAGTAGCCGCGTTCCACCCGTTTGATCGGGATCATTCGATTGAAATACCGGTCACTGGGGTCCATGCCCTCCAATTGATGCTTTTCCACAACGGCATTTTTAACTCGAAAGGACAAGGGAAGCGATGTCATGGGTTTCAGCTCCAGCTTAACGATTTATACGGGCAGTTTTTTTCCTTGCTGGTCTCGGATTATAGGCTGCACAGATGAGGGTCGCAAGCCTGGTTGACTTCCGTCAGAATCCACGCGTAACCTTCTTTACGCTTAGGATAAAATACGGTGGTGAGAAAGGTGTTGTGGCAAAATGGACCGCGAGTCCCGGGCCGACATTCTGATTAATCTTCCCAACAGTCTCACCGTCCTCCGGATCCTGCTTGTTCCGGTCTTCGTTGGTTTTTTGCTGTATGAATACTTTGATTATGCCCTCATCACTCTTTTAGTGGCGGCGGTGACGGATGGGTTGGATGGGGCGATTGCCCGTATTACCGACCAACGCACCCGCCTTGGAGAGTATCTCGATCCTCTGGCTGACAAGTTACTCCTGATGTCGGCCATGGTGACCTTATCCGTTCTCCATTTTATTCCTGTTTGGGCGGTGATTCTCGTGGTGAGTCGTGATGCCATCCTCCTCACCGGGACGATTTTAGCCAATTTAACGGAAATAGACATTGATATTGCTCCCACCTGGTTGGGAAAGGGCACCACATTAGCTCAGATTTGCTATGTCATTATGGTGATCCTTTTTGCGACAGGGCGTGTTTCTGCTGAGGTTGTCATTCCCTTTCTTGCAATTATGGTCATCCTGACGACCGGTTCTGGAATGCATTACCTGTTTCGGGGTATTCAACATCTGAATTCCTCAACTAAGAAAAAAAGTTGAACGGGAAATTATCGATGAATCGAGAGCGGGTCGGACTTCAGTTGGTGGATGCGAAGGTCATCTCGTCGGATGATTTGTCTCAGGCCCTTGATATTCAGCAGGGTGAAGGCGGGCGCCTCGGGAGTATTCTCGTGCGGATGGGGGTCCTTTCCGAATCCACCTTATTAGAGTTTCTGAGTCAGCACTATGGGGTCTCAACGGTGGAGTTGTCCACGTGCTCGATCGATGAGGGGCTTCGGGGCATGGTCCCCTACGAGATTGTCCATCAGCATTTGGTTTTGCCGGTACGAAAAACCACTTCCCGTCTGAGTCTGGCTATGGCCGACCCCACGAATACGTCCTTGCTTGACGAGTTGCGATTTCGAACAGGACTGCACATCATCCCGATGGTGGCCACGGAGTCGGATTTACGGATCGCGATTGCCAGCTTGTATGGCCAGGGTCAGGATGCGTCTTCCTCGCCCGGGGAAATGTTGTCAAAGGTTGACGGGCTGGAACTCAATAGTCGGGGAGAGGGCGCCCGGTTCTCCCCTAATTCTATGGCGAAGCCTGTTGGCCGTATCTTGTCTTCTGCTACAGGTTCGAATGATCAAGAAACATTCATGGTTTCTCAGGAGAAGGCGGCGATGTCTCGCGTGAACCTTCATGTCAAAATTGAAAAAGATTCTTCAGCCGTGGATGTCGTGAATCACCTTGTTCAGCAGGCGATCGAAATGGAGGCGAGTGATATTCATATTGAGCCGCTGGAGAAAATGCTCCGGATTCGCTTCCGGTTGGATGGTGTCTTACGTCCTATTCAAAATCTGCCAAAAGATCTTCATCAGCCGTTGCTGGCCAGGCTGAAAATTCTTTCTAATTTGGATATTGCCGAGCGTCGGTTGCCTCAAGATGGGCGGATGAAGATGGAGGGCTTTCCCCACGTCGATATTCGAGTGGCCATTCTGCCGTGTTTGTTTGGTGAAAAAGCCGTCTTGCGTCTCTTGAATCAGTCGGGACTCGCGCTGCATTTGACGAATATCGGGCTGGACCAGCCCGATCTGGATCGGGTCACCACCGCTCTGGAAAATCCCTATGGCATGATTCTGGTAACGGGCCCAACAGGGAGCGGGAAGACGACCACACTCTATAGCGCCTTACAATTTCTCAATACCCCTCAGATGAATATTGTGACTGTCGAAGATCCGGTTGAATACCAGATCCAGGGAATTAATCAATTGCAAATTCATGAAGATATCGGGTTGAATTTTTCCACTGGTCTTCGCGCCTTCCTGCGGCAGGATCCCGATGTCATGATGGTAGGGGAAATTCGTGATCGGGAAACGGCGCAGATCGCGATTCAGGCTTCCTTGACCGGCCATCGAGTTCTTTCAACTTTGCATACGATGAATGCGCCTGGAGCGATTACCCGGCTCATCGATATGAGCATTGAGCCGTTTCTGGTTTCTTCCGCCATTTCGCTGATTGTGGGGCAACGATTAGTGCGAAAAATTTGTGAACACTGTCGGGAACTCGATACGGTTTCCCAGCTTCAATTGCTGGAATTGGGCTTTGATGGGGATACGCTCGATGCGGTTCGGGCTATGAAAGGACGAGGGTGTGTATACTGCCATCTGACCGGGTTTAAGGGACGAATGGCGTTATTTGAGACCTTGCCTATTTTCGAAGGGCTGCATGACCAGATTTTGGGCCGGGCGTCGACGAATGAGCTGAAAATCTTTGCGATGCGCGAAGGGTTTCGAACGCTTCGGCAGGCGGGGTTGTCGGCTGTTCAGCGCGGATTGACCACTGTTGGTGAGGTGTTTTCCGAAACGAGATCGGATACATCTGCATAACGGACATCGGAAGACGGGTGGACCTATGGAATTGACAGAATTGCTTTGTGAGTTACGCCGGCAGGGTGGCTCGGATTTGCATCTAGTCGCGGGCAGTGTGCCCCGCATTCGGGTGGACGGCCATTTGCGGCCTATGGAACCCCCGATGTTGACCAGCCAGGATATGTATCGCTTGGCAGAGAGTCTGCTGACGGAGGCGCAACGCCATCAGTTAACCCAGACCGGTGAGTGGGATGGAGCCTACAGCGTGCCTGACATCGGCCGGTTCCGCTTTCATGTCTATACCCAGCGCGGATCTCTCGCCATGGCCATTCGCGCAGTTTCCGGTGAGATTCCCACCTTTGAAGAGTTAGGGCTTCCCCCCATTGTTGAAGAATTGATGAGAAAACCCCAGGGGCTGATTCTGGTGACGGGTCCTACGGGAAGCGGAAAAAGTACGACATTGGCCTCCATGCTGGATCGCATTAATGAGGAGCGGCGGGCCCATATTATTTCGTTGGAAGACCCCATTGAGATTCTACATAAACATAAAAAGAGTTTGGTGTCTCAATTGGAAGTCGGGTCCGATGTCCGCGAATTTCAATCCGCGCTGAAAGGAATCTTACGGCAGGATCCCGATGTGGTGTTTTTGGGAGAATTGCGTGATCTCGAGACCATTCATGCGGCTCTCACCATGGCCGAAACCGGGCATCTTACGGTGGCCACGTTACACACGAATTCTGCCATCCATACCCTGACGCGATTGGTCTCGGTGTTTCCTCCCCATCAGCAACAAGAAATTCGTATTCAGTTGTCAATGGTCTTGGAAGGCATCCTGGCTCAACGGCTTCTGCCACGTTCAGAAGGAAAGGGCCGGGTGCTGGCATTGGAAATTCTGATCCCTTCCCCGGCTATTCGGAACTTGATTCGTGAAGACAAGATTCATCAAATGTATTCCATGATGCAGACGGGACAAGCGCAATATGGCATGCAGACGATGAACCAGGCACTGGCGGATTTAGTCGGTCAGGGAGTGATTTCTTCTGAATTGGCCAGGGGACTCACGACACTTCCGGATGAGCTGGCTAAATTATTGGAACGCACCGGCCGGGATCGTCCTGGGTCGATGTCGCTGGCCCGGTTACGTCCTCGGATGTAAGAGATGGCCCTCCTGTTCTCTCACCGCAAAAATTTGGAATATTTCTAGATGCCCACGTTTGAATACATGGCTCAAAATGGGGCTGGACAGACTGTACAAGGGGAAGTATTGGCTGCCACTTCCGGGGAGGCCTTACAGCTTTTGCGGGGGCAGGATGTGATGGTGACCCGTTTGCAGGAAAAAGTCGAAGGGGTATTCAATCTCAGTGGCCGGTTGACCGGCTGGAGCCGTCGGTGGAGTTCGCGGAGCGTGACCAACAAAGAACTTGTGGTATTCACCCATCAACTGGCCACGTTGATTCGTGCGGGAGTTCCTCTTTTAGAATGTCTGGATATCCTATCCAGCGAAGCTGACAATCCGACATTGCAACAGGTGGTCACACGTATTCGAGAGGATGTGGAAGGGGGGACCTTGTTGGCCCATGCTTTGAAGAACTATCCAACCATCTTTCATGAATTTTACCGGAGTATGGTAGAAGTGGGAGAAACAACTGGGCGCTTGGATGAGAGTTTGGGACAATTAGCGGTCTACCTGGATAAACATGCGCAGCTACGTGCCAAAATTTTCTCAGGATTAGCCTATCCGGCTTTGCTGGTGGCTGTAGCGATGGTTGTCCTGGTATTTTTACTGATATGGGTGGTCCCTCTTTTTTCGGGATTGTTTCAAGATATGGGCGAATCGCTTCCCTGGTTGACCCAGGTGGTGATCGATGTGGCCGAGGGTTTTAGAAATCACTTTTTTCTGTTAGTGCTTTTCTTTGGATGTCTGGTCATGGCTATCCGCTGGATGCTCAAGGATCCGAAAAGTCGGCAAGCCATTGACGGGTTGGTCTTGCGCATTCCTCTCCTCGGAGCCGTGTTCCGGAAGGCGGCGATTGTGCGGTTTGCCAGAACATTGGGGTTTTTGGTCCGTCGTGGGGTCCCGTTGTTGACGGCATTAGGTGTGGCTGGAACTGTGACTGGCAATAAAGTGCTCGAGCAGAGCATCAAGCTGTCGACTATGGATGTTCAAGATGGGAGGCCTCTTTCTGAGACCTTGCGGGCCAGTAAGGTCTTCCCGCCCATGGTGACCCAAATGATCAGGGTAGGGGAATCAACCGGGTCCTTAGATGCCATGCTGGATAAGATTGCGGATCTCTTTGAGCAAGAGGTCGATCGAACGGTTGCTACCTTAACGTCGGTCTTAGAGCCCTGTGTTATTGTGGTGGTGGGGTGTGGGATTGCCCTTGTCGTGGTGGCCATGTATCTTCCCATTTTTTCAATCGGTTCAGTCATTGGGTAAGTTTGGAGGTTTCTTTCCGTGAGTGATGCTGGAGTTTCAGCTGGCGAAATCGTGGTGCGGGCACCGGCCAAAGTGAATTTATTGATTCGGGTGTTGGATCGATTGCCCAATGGGTATCATGAACTTTGGTCGCTCATGCATACCGTTGAGGTCTTTGATCATCTTCGAATTCGGCTCAACCCTGATCGAAAAGGCCTTTCTTTAGTGTGTGGAGATGCCCCGTTGCCCGTGGATAAAGGCAATTTAGTTTATCGGGCTGCTGACTTGGTACTGCAGCGTGCAGGAAAGGTTTCGGGTGTCGAGATTGAACTGACCAAAGTCATTCCCTTGTCCGCTGGCCTGGGGGGCGGGAGCAGTGATGCCGCAGCCACCTTGTATGGCCTGGCTCACTTGCTGCATTTAGATTGGACTCTGGCTGAATTTTGTGAGGCCGGTGCTGCTCTCGGAAGTGATATCCCATTTTTTTTTAGAGCTCCCTGCGCGGTGGTTCGGGGGTGGGGTCAAGAGGTGATCCCCTGCACCCTCAAGGGAGAACGGTGGGTCGTTCTCGTCAATCCCGGCTTTCCTATTCAGACTAAATGGGCCTATGAACAGTTGGCCTCTCAACGCTCGACTGTCCTGCCTCTCGGGGAATTTCCGAAACGGGTAGACCGTCAGTTAAATCTCTCTTGGGAAGAAGTCGTTGAGGCAATGGAGAATGATTTTGAAGCGCCTCTATTTCCGGTTTATCCTATTTTGGGGTTTATTAAAGAAAAACTGCTTTCGCTTGGGGCCCAAGCCGCTCTTTTGTCTGGTAGTGGAGCCACGGTTTTTGGGATTTTTCACACCCAGGAGGAAGCCAGGCAGGCTTCGAACCAGTTACGCCGAGATACAAGGTGGCGGATTTTTGATGTCCCAATGGGTTCGACCGACTTGCCGCATGACCCGCTCTCTCTCCCACCTCTTTCCAGGCTCCAAGACCTGAATCCAGGGATTTGAGTTGACAAGCCGAAGATCTTAGAATTACCTTTGCGCTGCTTTTATCTGTGAAAATCTGCTACGGTTCATCATTACCTAGGTAAATTGAGACTGTCATTATGCTCCGAGATTTAAAATTATTAACGGGCAACTCTAATCTTGCCCTGGCCAGGGAAATTGCCCAGTATATTGGCCAGGATCTTGGGCAGGCGACCGTCACCACATTTAGTGACGGGGAAATCAGGGTCAGAATTGAAGAGAATGTGCGGGGAGGCGATGTTTTTCTTATTCAATCCTGCTGTCACCCTGTGAATACCTCGATCATGGAGCTGTTACTCCTTATCGATGCGGTTAAACGATCTTCGGCCTCCCGGATCACGGCGGTTATTCCTTATTACGGATACGGAAGGCAGGATCGTAAAGATCAACCTCGAGTGCCCATTAGTGCCAAATTGATTGCTGATTTGATCACCGTGGCTGGTGCTAATCGCATTCTGACCATGGATCTCCATGCTGGGCCCATTCAAGGATTTTTCAATATTCCCGTTGATCATCTTTACGCAATGCCTGTTCTGTTGGATTATATAAAAAAACAAAATGTTTCTGATTTAGTGATTGTTTCCCCTGATGCGGGAGGGGTAGAGCGGGCCAGGGCATTTGCTAAACGATTGAATTCATCCCTAGCCATCATTGATAAGCGGCGGGAATCGCCTAATCAGGCGGAAGTGATGAATATCATTGGCGATGTCCGGAACAAGCATGCATTATTGTTTGATGACATGATTGATACGGCCGGGACAATTGTCCAAACGGCACAAACCTGTATGGATAATGGAGCCCTGTCGGCTTGGGCGGGCAGTACTCACGCGGTCCTGTCAGGTCCGGCTCTTGAGCGGTTGCAAGGGTCCTGTCTCCGAGAGGTGGTGGTGACCAACACCATTCCTTTGAATGGGAAGGAGCAGCAATGCTCAAAACTCAAAGCTCTAACAGTTGCGCCTCTGTTGGGTGAGGCGATTTTGAGGATTCATCGGGAAGAATCGGTGACGTCCTTGTTTGTATAAGCGAGCTAACGTATTGTTCATTCACTCTCATTAAGAAGAGGTCAAGACGATGAAATATGAACTTGATGTAGAAAAACGGGATCGGGCTGGAAAAGGCGTGGCGCGACAGCTTCGGCGACAGGGAAAAATTCCTGGAGTCCTCTATGGAGGGGGCAAATCTGAATTTGTGGCCATGGACCATAAGATTGCAAGAAATCTGGTGATTTCTCAGGTTGGTCATACCGGCCTGTTGACGGTTCGGATCTCTGGGGCACAAGAACGGATCGCGGTTCTCCAGGACCATCAAATCGATCCTATCACCGGGGCAATTCTGCATGTGGACCTTTATGAGGTCTCGATGAAGAAACCCATTCGCGTCAGGGTTCCTGTGACGGTTATCGGAGAAGTTCCTCTTGGTGTGAAAGAGGGCGGTATTTTGCATCAGCCTATGCGCGAATTACATATCGAGTGCTTGCCGGCTCAGATTCCTGATCATATTGAAATCAATGCTTCAGAATTTGGGGTAGGGCAGGGTGTGCATGTCAAGGAAGTCGAGGCACCGACAGGCGTTAAGATTTTGGATGACGAGGATCTCATGGTCGTGCATGTTGCTACTAAGATGTCTGAAGCGAAGCTAGAGTCCCTGCTGGCTCGGGAGGCGGGTGAAGGAGTGGCTCCAGTTGCCACCGCGGAAAAAGCTCCAGTTGAGGGAGCGGCCGCTCCAGCGGCGGCGGACAGTAAAGCGAAGGCAGCCCCAGAAAGTAAAGCGAAAGAAAGCAAGAAATAATCCTTGCATGTGGTGGTGGGGCTTGGGAATCCTGGACGATCGTACGAACGTACTCGACACAATCTGGGATGGATGGTTCTTGAACAGGCTGCAGATCGTTGGGGTATTGCCTTAGCCCAACATGGGCAAGCGATTCAAGGTCGGGGTGAAGTTAGGGGCCATCCGGTTCTGCTGGTTCTTCCGCTGACTTGGATGAATCAAACTGGGATTGTTGTTCGCGCTGTTCTGGAGGATTTGTCTCTCGCATCGTCGGATCTCATTGTTGTACATGATGATCTGGACCTTCCTCTTGGGGCGATCAAGATAAAAGCCCGTGGCGGAGCTGGTGGACATAATGGGTTGCGTTCAGTCTTGGCGTGTTTGGGGACG
>Ga0224505_10000301_pt1 | contig 34429 bp, 31 predicted proteins | sample SF_Jan12_sed_USG_FD_169102 | JGI IMG/M metagenome (GOLD analysis project Ga0224505, IMG submission 169102) | Sediment microbial communities from San Francisco Bay, California, United States - SF_Jan12_sed_USGS_4_1 | ecosystem: Environmental > Aquatic > Marine > Sediment | place: USA: California... | reverse complement strand
CGACACCTGGATCGAGTACAAGCGCCTCGAGGAACATGACGCGGTGGCACTCCGCCCTCACCCGTACGAGTTCGGCCTGTATTACGACGTGTGAGATCCGGCGGGCTCGGGCGGCCCGCGCGCATAGTAGTCCAGCGTGGACTACTGGGCCGCGTACTCCTGGGGGTGGTCCGCGCGATCCTGGGCCCACGTCTTGTCGATGATCTCGATCGTCTCGGCCACGGAGCGTCCGTTCTCCTCGGCCGCAGCCTTCACGTCCTCGAACCTGATGTTGTGCTCACCCATCTGCAGGTGGGCTTGCATGCAGCCGCACGTCAAGCACATGACCGCCTCCTTCCGGCTCTTCATGGCACCACGCGTCATCGCGAGCCTAACGGAAGTTCGTAGGACACTGTGATGCGCACCACGCATCACACTCATGCGTAATGCGCATCATGCCGATGCGTAAGGGATATCATGGCGACGATGCATGCAGCACAGTTCGTTCGCGAAGCTCGGCTGAGGGCCGGCCTCACGCAGCGCGCGCTCGCGTCCCGCGCCGGAGTTTCGCAGCCGCTGGTGGCTCGGATCGAGAGCGGACACGTGGAGCCGGCCTTCGAGCGCGTCCTCGAGCTGGTGCGCGCCTGCGGCTTCGACCTCGAGATCCATGTCGTTCCCCTCGACGAGGATGCGTGGACGCTCGCGGAACAAGGGGCCCAGCTCGATCCCGATTCGAGACTCGATCGACTGATCGCGGGCGTGGAGCTCGCACGGGAGGCGCACGGCGATGCCTGAGTTCCGCCCTCAAGAGATCATGGCCGTGCTGGACCGCCATGGGGTGCGCTACGTGCTCGTGGGCGGGCTCGCGGCCGTGCTGCACGGTGCGGCACATCTGACCACCGACGTCGACGTGGTGCCCGAGGACGGCCGCGAGAACCTCGCCCGCCTCTCGCGCGCGCTGCACGAGCTCGATGCGAGGATCAGGGTGTCCGGCGAGCCCGACGGGGTGCCGTTCGACCACTCCGCAGACTCGCTCCGCCGCGTTGCGGTCTGGAACCTCGTGACAGCGCTCGGCGACCTCGACATCTCGTTCGTGCCGAGCGGGACTCAGGGCTACCGCGATCTCGAGCGCGACGCCGAAGCGATGACCGTGCGGGGCGTCACGGTGCCGGTGGCATCGCTCGCCGACGTGATCCGCTCGAAGGAAGCCACGGGGCGCGCCCGCGATCGCGCGGTGCTGCCGGCGCTACGAGAACTCCTCGCTCGACAGCAGCGAGCGTCCCGGAGTCATTGACCGCGGCGGATTGACGGCTCCTCGAAGCGCGGCTACGTTCGCACCCGCCCCCGACGAAAGGACGACCCGTGCGACGGATGGCTCTGGCAACGGTTGTCGCGATGGCGACGCTCTTGGCGGCCCTGCCGGCCGAGGCGATCACGAACGGCGCTCCCGATGATGGGGCACATCCGTACGTGGGCATGATCCTGTTCACCCGTGCCGACGGCACGCGAACCCGTTGCAGCGGCACGCTGATCTCGTCGCGAGTGGTCCTCACGGCCGCCCATTGCACCTTCGGGAAGGTCTCGGCCCGGGTCTGGTTCGATGAGAGCGTGCCGGACCTGGCGACGGGTGGAGTTCCCGGCACTCCCTTCGTCCATCCACTGTACGACGACGTGCTCTTCGCCCCACCCGAGACGCACGACGTCGGTGTCGTGGTGCTCTCGAAGTCGGTGAAGATGAAGAAGTACGGGGTACTGCCGCACGCCGGCATCGTCGACAGCCTGTCGAACGTCATGGGCATCTACAGCGAACGCTTCGCGGTCGTCGGATACGGGCGCCAGGAGGTCAGGCCCGACAGCGTGGTGATCCGGGCCCGGTACAAGGCCGAGGTGGTGATCCAGAACCTTCACAACGCCGTGGTCGACGGATTCAACATCCAAACGTCGGGCAACGCGAACGCGATCTGGTCGGGGGGCACGTGCTTCGGCGATTCGGGCGGGCCGATCTTCCTCAACGACACCAACATCGTGATCGGCATCACGTCGTTCGGGAACGACCCCAACTGCAAGTCCAGCGGCTTCTACTACCGGACCGACATCGACGACACGCGCTCGTTCCTCGACGATTTCGTGCCTGTGCCGTAGCGGCCGTTGCCACATGCCTGAGAGCTGGCTCGACCTGGGGCTGATGTCGGGCTCCCCGCCTCCACCAGCGAAGGTCGTGACCTGGTCGAACTGGGACAAGGCGCCTTATCAGCGCTGGTCGTTCCTGCACACGCGCGAGCTCGCGCCGACCGCCCGAGTGGCCCGCGGAACGACCGTGTCGCCGCTGCCGCGACGGGAACGCGATCTGTCGGGGTTCTCGTTCCGTCATCGCGGCCGCGAACACACGATCGGCGAGACGATGGAACGAACCTTCGTCGACGGCTTGATGATCGTCCGAGACGGTGTCGTCGTGTTCGAGCACTACGTCGACGGCATGACGACCTCGATGAGCCACATCACCCAGTCGGTCTCGAAGTCGCTGGCGGCCACCTTGACGGGCGTGCTGGTCGGCTCGGGACGCTTCACGCTCGACGCGACGGTGCCCGACTACATCGAGGAGCTGCGCGGAACCTGCTGGGAGGGGTGCTCGATGCAGCACCTGCTGGACATGCGTTCCGGTACGGCATTCGACGAATCCGACTACGAGGACGAGACCTCTGAGTCCCACCGGGGGTTCCGGATCTTGGGGTGGCTCCCCCGCCTGCCCGACGACCCCACCCCCCACGACTACATCTCGAACATGCGCAACGACACCGCCCATGGAGGCAACTTCGAGTACCGCTCGATCCTGACCGACGTGCTGGGCTGGTGCATGGAGCGCGCGACGGGACAGCGTCTCGCCAGCCTGTTTTCCGACGAGGTGTGGGCACCGATGGGCGCCGCCCACGACGCCGATCTCATGCTCGGACCCGCCGGGTTTCCACTCACATCCGGCGGATTCTGCGTGACGTTGGAGGACCTGGCTCGGTTCGGACTGATGCACTTGCAGGCCGGCGAGATCGACGGCCGGCAGGTGGTGCCCGCCGAGTGGATCCAGAGGCTGCGCGTCAAAGACGAGGCACTCGTCGACGCCTTCTCGGCGTCGCCCGAGGCGGGCGACTTTCCTGCGGGAGCCTTCTATCACGATCAGTGGTGGGTGCGAGACGCCCAGGCCGGCGTCTACGCCGGCTACGGCATCAACGGTCAGCAGGTCATGGTGCACCACCCGTCGCGGACGGTCGTCGCCCGCCTTTCGAGCTGGCCGCGCCCGTGGGTCGACGAGTACGCCGAGCTTTCAGACGCGTTGGTGCTCGCCCTCTGCGAGCGATCGTGACGCGCTGGATCTTCCACGTCGACATGGACGAGTTCATCGCGGCGGTCGAAGTGCTGCGACGCCCCGAGCTGCGCGACGTGCCAGTGATCGTCGGGGGTGACGGCGACCCGACGAAGCGCGGCGTCGTCTCCACCGCATCGTACGCGGCGCGGGAGTTCGGCGTGCGCTCCGGCATGCCGCTGCGCACCGCCTTGAAGCGATGCCCCGACGGCGTGTTCCTCGCCGTCGACGCCGACCATTACCTCGAGGCCAGCGCCCGTGTGATGGACACGCTGCGATCGTTCCCGGCGGTCGTGCAGGTCCTCGGGTGGGATGAGGCGTTCATGGCCGTCGAGACCGAACAGCCCGAGACGCTCGCTCGCGAGGTGCAGCACGCCGTGCTGGAACGTACCGACCTGTGGTGCTCGATCGGGATCGGCGATTCGAAGCACCGCGCGAAGTTGGCGAGCGCGTTCGCGAAGCCACGGGGTGCGTTCCGGCTCACGCGCGAGGAGTGGCCGGCCGTCATGGGCCCGCGGCCGGTCGATGCCCTGTGGGGCATCGGGAAGAAGACCGCGGCCAAACTCCAGGCGATGGGCATCGCCACGGTCGACGAGCTCGCGGGCACCGACGAAGAGGTCCTCGCATCGCGTTTCGGGCCGAACACGGGTCCGTGGATCCGCCGGCTCGGCACGGGTGAGGACGACGGCGAGGTCACCGCGGAGCCGTACGTGCCGCGGGGGCAGAGCCGCGAGCACACGTTCCAGACGAACTTGACCGACGCGAACGAGGTCGCGCGGGAGGTCGATCGCATCACGCGCGAGCTCGTCGCCGACCTGCCTGAGGGCAGGCTCGTCGCGCACGTCACCGTGAAGGTGCGGTTCGCACCCTTCTTCACGTCGACCCACGGGGTGGGACTCGGCGAGCCCACGATCGATGCCGACCGCGTCGTCGAGGGAGCCCGGACAGCGCTCGCGAAGTTCGACCTCGACCGGCCGGTGCGCTTGCTCGGAGTGCGCGCGGGGTTCTCCACCCCGTGAGCCGCCACCTGCGGCTGCGAGGGGCGTCGCATCGGCCATGACGTCGACCGGAAACCGCGAGCTCCCCCCTGCCCCTGCTATGCGACGTCGATCAGCACGCTGTGCCACCCCGCCGCACCATCGGGGAACGGCTCGGCTCGCGACTCGGGCTGCGTGACGCCCTCGGCGTCGGTGGCTCGCACCTGCAGACGGCGGGCGCCTCGCCCGAGTCGGATCGTGAGCTTCCACTGGCGCCATGTATCGATCGTGTCTTCCTCGGCGAGTTCAGCCTCGGCCCACTCGCCGTCGTCGGCGCGCACCTCGACCCTCGCGATGCCGACGTGCTGAGCCCAAGCCATGCCGGCGACCACGACCTCACCAGCCTGCACCTGACCCCCCGACCGCGGCGTGTCGATGCGCGACTGCGTCTTGATGGGAGCCTGCTCGGCCCATCCGCGCCTGACCCAGTAGGGGTCGAACGCCTCGAACGTCGTCAGCTCGAAGTCGACGACCCATTTCGTCGCAGAGACGTACCCGTACAGACCGGGCACGACCATGCGGACCGGGAACCCGTGCTCGATCGGAAGTGGCTCACCGTTCATGGCGAACGCGAGCATCGCGTCGCGCCCGTCGGTCAGCGCCGAGACAGGAGTGCCGACCGTGAAGCCGTCGACCGACGTGGAGACGAGTTGGGTGGCCGCGGGGTCGACGCCCACATCGGCGAGCACGTCGGCGATCGGCGCCCCCACCCAGCGTGCGTTGCCGATCAGGTCGCCGCCAACCTCGTTGGAGACGCACGCCAAGGTCACGTCGCGCTCGATCAGCGGCCGCGCCTGCAGCTGCTCGAAGTCGATCGTCAGCTCCTGGTCGACCATGCCGTGCACGCGCAGCCGCCACTCTTCTGCCGTCATCGTCGGCACGAGCAGGGCAGTGTCGATGCGGTAGAAGTCCGCGTTGGGCGTGGTGAAGGGGCTGAGGCCGTCGATGCCGAGCTCGGCACCGGCGGGCACCGGCGCGGCCGATGCCACGGTCGAAGGAACACCGACACGTGCTCTCGACGCCACCGCCTGCGACCGTCGCGACAGGAACTGCCCCGTAACGCCGGCGGCGGCCGCGACGCCGAGCGCCACCGCCCCGCCCGCGAGGAACCGGCGCCTCGAGACACCATCGAGCGACGTCGGCGCGATCCGATCCGACTCGGTGTTCGATGCCTGCCCGAACAACCTGCGGTGCAGCAGCCTCAACGTCATCGCGCCGGCGGCGGCGCCCACCAACGCCGGCAGCGCATCGATCGGCTGCGCCGACGGGCGAGAGAGGGCAGCGATCACGCCGATCGCGCCGGCGAGCGCGAGGCTCGCGAACCCGATCTCGGGCCGGCGGACCGACGCCACGCCTACCACGACGGCGAGCACGGCGACCACCACCACGATCCCGATCAGCAGCACGAGCTTGTCGGCCGTGCCGAAGGTGTCGATCGCGAACTCCTTCAGCCACCTCGGGACGAGGTCGATCGTCGCCGAGCCCACGGCGAGCACGGGCGAGCTCTCGGCACGGCCGACGAGGCCGGCCAGCAGATGCGCGACGCCGAGTGCGGCTGCCGCCGACGCGAGCCCGAGCACCGTGCCCACGCGAATCCTCATGGGCAAAGACTGGCACCTCGACGGGTGCATGTGGGCGAACCGGGCGAACAGTAAGGGATTCGTGAGACCTGTCATCGAGCAGCAGGGACATCCGTCCTAACGCGTTCGCCGCGCACCTCGGGCCTTTGGGAGGTGGTCACCACCCGTGCAACCGATGCTAGGGTAGGCCGGACGTGGGACGGACCGAACTTTTGGTTCGTTCTGGCACAACGAAGGGTCCCCCTGATGCGCTTGAAGACGACAGCACTCTCGCTCGGTCTGATGATCCTCGCGACGCTTCTCGCCAGCGCCGGTCCGGCATCGGCGCTCACGAGCGTTCCCGATGGTACGACCTGGATGGCCAACGGGTTCGTCAAGGCCAGTGTGCAGTATGGCAACGTCATGTTCATCGGCGGCGACTTCTCGAAGTTGGGCGAGTCGGTCTTCCCGGGTCCGAACAGCGGCCCGTTCGTCGATGGCTACACCGGACTCGCCGCCATCGACATGACGACCGGCCAGGCGATCGCGAACTTCAAGCCGCGACTCACGGCCAACGCGAACCAGACGCTCACCGTTTTCGCGCTCGAGATGGTGGGAAATCGCCTGTTCGTCGGTGGGCAGTTCAGCACCGTGAACGGCGAGAACCACTACAACCTCGCGGCGCTCGACATCAACCCCGTCACCTTCCGCGACACCGTGGTGAGCACGTTCGACACCGTCGTGGGCATCCCGGGCAACTCGAACGAGGGAACCTTCGAAGTCCGCACGATCCTGGCCGGACCCGACGGCCTCTACGTCGGCGGCGCCTTCTCGAAGGTCGACGGAAAAGGGCGGCCGAAGACGGCGAAGCTCGAGTTCGACGGCTCGCTCGTCAACGCCTACAAGACGGCCGGGGTCGACGGCATCGTCCACGACATGGTGTGGGCCGCCGATGCGCAGTCCATCTTCCTGGCCGGCGGCTTCAAGCAGCTCGGTATCGGGAACCCGCGCTATGCGCTCGGTCGCATCGACCCGACGAGCGGGGCGACGCTGCCCTGGGCCGTGCCCTCGTCGCAGATCCCCGGCGCCACCACGACGGGGCAGATCTGCTACGAGCTGGCGACGACGACCACGCGACTGTTCGCCGGCTGCGGGAAGAAGCCGAACTTCGTCGGAGCGTTCAGGCTGGATGCCGGCGACGTCGGAACGCGCACATGGCAGTACGGCACGGGCGGCAACGTGCAGACCGTGCACCTGCTTCCCAACGGGGACGATCTGGTGATCGGCGGCCACCTCGGCATCAACAGCAGCCAGACCTACAACGGGCTGATGCGCGTGTGCAACAACACCAAGTACCTTCGGGCGATCGCCATCCTGCGCAACGTGACATCGACCACGAGCATGGTGTCTCCGATCACCACCGGTTCGACCTCGGTAACCCAGCCCTACCTCGACTGCAACTTCCTGCCGAACATCGACGGGGTCAACCCGCAAGGGCCGAACTACAGCGGCGTCAATCGCTACGGCGGCTTGTGGGAGATCCAGGTCACCGACGACCACCTGTGGGCGCTGGGTGAGTTCCGCTACGTCAACTCGCAGGTGCGTCGCTCGATCGCCCGCTTCTCGTGGACGGGCCTGCCGCCGGTCGACCCGCCGCCGCCGACCCAGCCCGTGCTCACCGAACTCACCACGCCTTCGCCGTTCGAGGTGCAGAGCGACCGCACGCTGAGCTTCACGCTCCGCTGTCCCGATCAGCCCGCTTCCTGCAACGGCAGCGTGAAGCTGATCGCCGGGGGCAGCAAGCAGTTCGGCCCCGTCACGTTCGCGCTGGCGCCGCTCGAGGATCGCACGTTCGACGTGATCCTCAACGACGGCGCGTGGGACACGATCCAGGCGAAGTCGAACCACCAGATCGGTGGGAAGCTACAACTGACGGCCGAAGGCTCGCCGGACACGACGCCGCTGAGCTCCTCGATCTCGGTGACGTTGCGCCTCGCTGCCTGAGCCGGGTCGCGCCGGCGTTCGACACCCGCGTCCCTGGCTGTGATGCTTGGGTGCACCCTCGCTCGACGGGGCACGCCCGGGAGGTTCTCGATGTTCGACGGCAGCGCCGGCTCGCTGGTCTTCGGTTTCGCCTCGCTCGGCCTGCTCATGGCCATCGTCGCCGTCATCACGGGCCGTGGGCTGCCCGACGAGGCGTCGACGCGGCCGCGGGCGATCTACCTGTCGGTCGCCATGCTGCCCGTGCTCGTGATCGGCGTGCTGGCGGCGACCTCGTTCCTCGAGGCGGCCGTGCAGCTCATCCTCGGGCCGGAATCGGCTGAGGATCTCCTGGGTGGGCTCGGCGGGCTCGGTGGTCTGACGGGCGCCGGCATCCCGGGTGCCGAGGGGGGCGGCATCGTCGACCTGCTCACCGGGCTCGGCGGCACCCTCGGCCTGAACGGGACCGATGCAGCCATCCGCAGCCTGGTGGCCTCAGGCATCACGGCGATCGTAGCCTTCGCGCTCTACCGGCTCCACCACGACTGGCGTGGCGAGCTCCTCGGCGACTCCCGCTTCGGCGGCTCACCCGCGGGGCGTACCTTCCAGGCCTTCGCTTACACCGTCGTGTTGATCTTCGTGGTGCTGTTCGCCGTCAGTACCGTGAAGGCCGGCTACGGTGTATTCCGAGTCGTCTCGCCCACCACGAGCGCGGTGCTCTCGCTCAGCGAAACCGCCGAGCGCGAACGTGGCATCGCCGACATCGTGTCGGGCCTCGCGCTCGCGGGCGCGTCATGGTGGCTGCTGCAGATGCACTGGAAGCTCGCCGCGACGCTGCGAGGCGACCAGGCAGCTCCGACTCCCACGGTGCCGGAGCCGCCCGCAGCCTAGGTTCGACCTTCCTCAGACGGTGCGACCCTTCAGGGAGTCGCGGATCTCAGTCAGCAGCTCGACCTCGCTCGGGCCGGATTCCTCTTCCTTCTTCGGCATCATCTTGTTCGCGCCCTTCACGATCATGAACAGAACGAACGCCACGATCAGGAAGTTGAACAGCACCGTGATGAACGCGCCGTATCGGATCTCAGCGTCTCCGACCTCGATCGTGAGGCTGTCGAAGCTCGGTTGACCGACGATCGCACCCACGATCGGGGCGATGATGTCCTCGGTGAACGACAGCACCACTCCGGCGAACGCGAGCGCCAGGATCAGGCCGACCGCGATCTCGATCAGATTGCCCTTGAGGGCGAATTCCTTGAATTCCTTGAGCATGGTTCCCTCCCTCTGTCGGCGGCTAGCTAATCAGATGGCGACGGACGTGGCAGTGGTACGTTCGCAGTAGGATGCCGTGCCACGCCGGGGTGCGTTCCTAGGTGCGACGCTGTGCCCGCCCGGCGAGCCGGGTCGTCGTGGTCCTGGAAAGGAACCGCGAACCGAAGGCGAACACCCTGCTGTTCATACCGGTGACGAGGTAGGGCTTTCCGGCCTGCATCGCGGCGTAGCCCGCCTCTGCCACCGAACGCGCGGCCGGCAGGTTCCGGTCCTTGACGAGCGCCGAATCACCCATCTCGGCACGCTCCTGGAACCCCGTCTCGGTCGGCCCTGGACACAGGCACGTGACCGTGACGCCGGAGCCGCGCAACTCCTCGGCCATGGCGAGCGAGAGCGACAGCACATATGCCTTCGTGGCGGCGTACGCGGCGGTCATCGGCGCGGCGGCGAACGAGCCGACCGAGCCGAGCGTCAACAGCCGCCCATGACCCCGCTCGACCATGCCCGGCAGGATGAGACGGCTCAGTTCGGTCAGCGCGACGACGTTGACCTGCAGCATCGAGGACTGCTTGTCGGGGTCGTCGCGCCAGAACTCCCCATACGTAGAGAAGCCCGCGTTGTTCACGAGGGCGTCCACGATGACCCCGCGTTGCTCGAGGGAGGCCATGACGTCGGCGCATGCACCGATCGCTGCGAGGTCCTTCGGCAACACCGTGACTTCGACGCCGTGACGTTCCTCGATCTCCTGGGCGATCGCCTCCATCGCCGCACCGCTGCGAGCGACCATGACCACGTTCCATCCGTCGGCTCCGAACAGACGGGTGAACTCGGCGCCGAAGCCGCTCGAGGCCCCGGTGATCACCGCCGTGCGCCGCCGTGCGTCGATCTTCGTCATTCGGCCATGGCCTCCTCGGTGAACACGCGTTCCATCGCCCGGCGCGCACGGCGCGTGACACGCAGATAGTCGTCGATGAGGCTCTGTCTCGGATACTCCTCGTAGCCGAGGCGGCGGGCCAGCGCCGTCTGCTCGGCCGGGTCCGCCGGCACCGCCTCCGCGTGGACGCGACGATCCATCTCGAGGGCGTTCTTGAGGTCGGTGCAGAACACGAACGCCTCCCCGAGGTCGCGGGCGACGGAGCCCGGCATCAGCTTGGCCGCCGCGAGTCGATCGATCGCCTCGAGCGTTCTGCGCGACCTGATCCCGGGATGTCTGCCCCCGTGTCGCATCAGCGAGAGTTCCACCGCGAACTGCACGTCGGCGAGCGATCCGATCCCGAGTTTGAAGTGGAACTTCGCCGCTTCCGGAGGTTTCACGCGTTCGCGTTCGATGCGCTCACGCATGTGGCGCATGTCGGCCATACGGTCGATCGTGATGCCGTCGGGCGGATAGGCGATATCGGCCGCAATCAGCTCGAACCGCCGGCCGAGGTCGGCATCGCCGGCGACGGCTCGAGCCCGCAAGAGGGCCTGGAACTCCCAGGTCTGGGCGTACCGCTGCCAGTACTCCAAGTACCCGGCGATCGACCGGGCCAGCGGGCCGTTGCGTCCCTCGGGCCGCAGGTCGGCGTCGGGTTCCCAGCCGGCTTCCCTGATGCCTCGAAGCACCTGCTCTGCGAGGACGCTCGCCCGCCGCTGCGCCCCGGCCCCTTCGCCCTCGTACACGAACATGAGATCGAGATCGCTCGCGACGTTGCATTCGCGGGCTCCCAGCTTGCCCATGCCGATCACGGCGAACGGCAGATCGGCGGGCGGCTCGGCGGCGGCGACCGCTTCGCGCACCACCCGGACGGCGACCGCGCTCAATGCCTCGCCGGTCTCGCGGGGGGAGAGCTCGCGCCCAGCCGTGCGCGCGACCGCGTCGACGAGGTCGCCGGGCGCATCGGTCTCCCGGCCGAGCAGGGAATCGGAGAGCCCCCCGATACGCGTCGGATCGGCGACCAGCAGATCGGTCGCGAACGAGCTCGCACCGGCCACGTGGGCCAACCGGCGGGCGGCGAACGGGTCGGTCGCGAGGAGATCCGCGACCTCCCGGTCGGTGCCCGACGTGACGACGGCGTCGGCGATGCGTTCCAGCCGAACGAGCGCACCGTCGGGAGCGGGCGAGAGCGCGAGGGCGGGCGCCATCACTGGGAACAGGTTGGCGAGCACCTTGCCGACCCGGCGCGCCGGGTCGACGAGCCTGCCGAGCACGTCGTAGGAGCGAGCGGGCTCGGAGAACCCGAGCCCGCTCAGCAGCTCCTCGGTCGCTGGCCGGTCGGTGCCCCGACTGGGATGCAACTGTGCGGGACCGGCGAAAGACTCGAGGAGCGGGCGGTAGAACAGCCGTTCGTGGATCGAGCGAACGAGCCCGGTCGTGCGCTCGTACTCGGCTGCGAGCGCGTCGGCGTCGGCAAGGCCGAGCGAGCGTGCGAGCGTTGTCCTGGCATGCCTGCTCGGTGGCAGGTCATGCGTCTGCAGGTCGCGCACGATCTGCAGACGGTGCTCGACCTGCCTGAGGAACCGGTACGCCCCGCTCAGGGCGTCCGCGTCGGCATCGGCGACGTAGCCCTCGTGCGCGAGTCCGACGAGGGCGTCGAGCGTGTTCGGCGTGCGCAGCCGCACATCGCGCCGCCCATGCACGATCTGCAACAGCTGCACGGCGAACTCGACGTCGCGGATGCCGCCGCGCCCGCGCTTGACCTCCGTGAACTCCTTGCCACGACGCCGGATGTACTCCTCGAGGCGCACCTTCGTACGCCGCACGTCCTCGATCGCCGCAGGGGGGAGCTCCGCGGGGTACACGAAGGGCTGCACCCCGTCGCAGAACGCCGTCGCGAGGGCGGTGTCACCGGCGATCGGGCGTGCCTTGATCATCGCCTGGCGCTCCCACGTCGCCGACTCGCGCTCGTAGTAGGCGAGCGTCGATCCGAGCGAGCGAGACAACGAGCCGGCCCGGCCACCCGGTCGCAGCGCCACGTCGACCCGCAAGGCCACACCGTCGGCGGTCGGCGCGGAGAGCAGGGCAGTCACCGCGGCGACGGCTTGCTCGGCGGCCTGCTGCCGGTCGGGTCCGGGCTCGCGGTGCAGGAACACGAGGTCGACGTCGCTCGCATAGTTCAATTCCGAGCCCCCGAGCTTCCCGAGGCCGATCACGGCGAGCCCGGCCTCATCGACACGATCGAGCGCCGCAGTGATGCAGGCGTCGGCGATCGCACTGATCTCGGCGATCACGTCGTCGAGCGGTGCGCCCGCCAAGTCACGGGCGGCCACCCGGAGCATCGCGCGGCGCCGGAACCGGCGGAGCCCCGCGGACGCGCCATGGCGATCGAGATCGGCGTCGAGCTCCCCGCGAAGGACCGGTGCGCCCCGGGCCGACACGTCGGCGAGTGCCGTGAGTTCACCGGGGTGCGCGACGAAGAAGTCCGTGGCGGCGCTCGAGAATCCGAGGAGCCTGGAGGCGGTTTCGGTGATCTCCGGCTGCGCGAGGGCGGCGCGGGCCTCCGAGTCGTCGCCGACGCGCGAGAACGCGACCCTCGCGAGTTCCGGGTCGGGGGCTTCAGCGAACGTGCGACCGAGCATCTCGGGCGTCAGCACCTCGGCATCATCGCACCGACGGACGGTCGTTCAGCAGCATCGACCCGGCGATCCCCTGGGCGAGGCCGGCGCTAGTCGAGCCTGCCGGTGAGTTCACGGCCGATCAGCATGCGTCGGATCTCGGCGGTGCCGGCACCGATCGTGTAGAGCTTGGCGTCCCGCAGGAGCCGACCGGCCGGCACCTCGTTCAGATATCCGGCCCCGCCCATGCTTTGGATCGCCTCGAGGGCGACCTCGACCGCGCGTTCCGACGCGGCGAGCAGGCATGCGGCGGCCGCGGCCCGATGCCGGTCGTCGGGCCGGCGATCGAACCGGCGGGCCACGTCGTAGGCGTACGCTCGCGACGATTCCAACGCAACGAACATGTCGGCGAGTTTGCCTTGCATCAGCTCGAACGCGCCGATCGGCTTGCCGAACTGCCGGCGCTCACGCACGTACGGAAGGGTGAGATCGAGCGCGGCCTGCATGATGCCGATCGGTCCGCCCGACAGCACGAGTCGCTCGGAATCGAGCCCCGACATGAGCACCCGGATCCCGCCGTCGACCTCGCCGAGCACGTGGTCGTCGGGGATCTCGCAGTCCGAGAACACGATCTCGGAGGTCGGCGAGCCTCGCATGCCGAGCTTGTCCATCTTCGGCGAGACGCTGAACCCCTTCATGCCGCGCTCGATCACGAACGCGGTCACCGACGCCGACCCGCGATCGGGCGCAGACGTGCGCATGTAGACGACGAGCACGTCGGCCTCGGGTCCGTTCGTGATCCACATCTTCGAACCGTTCGCGATCCATCCGCTCGTCGTCCGCTCGGCGCGGCACGCCATGGCGCCGATCACATCGGAGCCGGCGTCTGCCTCGCTCATAGCGAGCGCGCCCACATGCTCCCCCGAGATCAGCGATGGCAGCCATCGCCGGCGCTGTGCGGGCGTTCCGTTGGCCCAGAGGTTGTGCACGCACAGGTTGGAATGCGCCGCATACGACATGCCGATCGCGGCGGAGACCCTTGAGACCTCTTCGACGACGACGAGGTGCTCGAGGAAACCCAGCCCGGCCCCCCCGTCGGCCTCGGGCACCGTGGGACCGAGCACCCCCAGCTCGCCGAGCCGCGGCCAGAGCCAACGAGGGAACTCGTCGTCGCGATCGATCCGCTCGGCTTGGGGAGCGAGCTCGCGGTGGGCGAAGGTCCGCACCGCATCGCGGAGCTCCTCCAGCGAGATCCGATCGCTCATGGGAACCCACGGTACGCCGCCGCGACCCACGGTGTCGCCCCCGGGCCGAGCGATCCGTGGCGACGCGATGCGCGTCGGTGCCCGGGGGTAAGGTGGCACCCGATGATGCGGCGAGCCGCAACGGCAGGGATGGATCGCACGTGGCGCGGCTGACCACGCTCGCCGACCCGACGACGCAGGGATTCGAGGCCAACGCTGCCGCGATGCGCGAGCTCGTCGACGACCTCGACACCCGGCTCGAAGAGGTGCAACGGGGCGGAGGCGACCAGGCGACCTCGCGTCATCGCGAACGGGGCAAGCTCACGGCCCGCGAACGCATCGAGCGGCTGGTCGACGGCGCCTCGGCGTTCCTCGAACTCTCTCCGCTCGCGGCCTGCGACTTGTACGACGGGCAAGCGCCGGGGGCCGGGATCATCACCGGCATCGGGGCGATCCACGGAACGCCGTGCGTGATCGTGGCCAACGATGCGACCGTGAAAGGTGGCACGTACTTCCCGATCACCGTGAAGAAGCACCTGCGGGCACAGGAGATCGCGCTGGAGAACGGGCTTCCCTGCATCTACCTCGTCGATTCGGGCGGCGCGTACCTCCCGCTGCAGGCCGACGTGTTCCCCGACCGGGATCATTTCGGGCGCATCTTCTACAACCAGGCGCGCATGTCGGCGACGGGCATCCCACAGATCGCTGCGGTGATGGGCTCGTGCACCGCCGGCGGGGCGTACGTGCCCGCGATGTCGGACGAATCGGTGATCGTGCGTGGCACCGGCACGATCTTCCTCGGTGGCCCACCGCTGGTGAAGGCCGCCACCGGAGAAGACGTCGACCCTCAGGAGCTCGGTGGCGCGGAGGTGCATGCCCGGTCGAGTGGCGTCGTCGATCACGAGGCGGCCGACGACGAGCATGCGCTCCGCATCGTGCGCGAGATCGTCTCACACCTCAATCGACCCACCGAGCGCGCGTGGCAGATCGCCGAGCCCGTCGAGCCAGCCATCGACCCGGCCACCCTCTACGGCGTGATCCCCCGCGACCTCTCCCAGGTCGCCGACGTGCGGGAGGTGATCGGCCGCGTCGTCGACGGCTCGTCGCTGCACGAGTTCAAGCAGCGGTACGGCGAGACGCTGGTGTGCGGGTTCGCGAGGATCCACGGCCACCCGGTCGCGATCGTCGCGAACAACGGCATCTTGTTCTCGGAGTCGGCGCTCAAGGGCGCGCACTTCATCGAGCTCGCGACCGAACGGGGCGTCCCGCTCGTCTTCCTGCAGAACATCACCGGATTCATGGTCGGTCGCGAGTACGAGGCCGGCGGCATCGCCAAGGACGGCGCGAAGCTCGTCACGGCCGTGGCATGTGCGAACGTGCCGAAGTTCACGGTGATCATCGGCGGATCGTTCGGGGCCGGCAACTACGCCATGTGCGGGCGCGCCTACGGACCGCGCCAGCTGTGGATGTGGCCGAACGCTCGCATCTCGGTGATGGGCGGCAGGCAAGCGGCGACGGTACTCACCGCGGTCGGTGGCGACCCCGAACAGGAGGCGGCGACGATCGAGCGGTACGAGCGAGAGGGTAGTCCTTACCACTCGACGGCCCGGCTGTGGGATGACGGGGTGATCGATCCCCTCGACACCAGGAAGGTGCTGGCCCTCGGGCTCGACGCGGCATCGCGCGCCCCGCTGGCACCGACGACGTTCGGGGTGTTCCGGATGTGAGCGACGTGAAACGCGCCCTCGAAGGGCCGGTCGCGACCCTGACGCTGGATCGGCCCGATCATCGCAACGCGCTCGATCCGAACATGCTCGCGTCGCTCGCCGCGGCGATCGACGAGGTCTCGGGCAACGACGCGGTGCGGGTGGTCGTGATCACCGGCGCCGGCAGTGCCTTCTCGGCGGGAGCCGACCTCGAGTGGATGCGGGCGAGCCGCGGTCTCACCGCCGAGCAGAACCGCGAGGACGCCATCGACATGGCGGCGGCGTTCGAAACGGTCGATCGGTGCCCGAAAGCGGTGATCGCTCGCGTCAACGGCGCGGCGATCGGTGGAGGCGCGGGGCTCGTTGCCTGCACCGACGTGGCGATCGCGGTCGAGGGCGCCAGCTTCGGCTTCGCCGAGGTGCGTCTCGGCGTGTTGCCCGCCGTGGTCTCGCCATACGTGCTGCGCGCGATCGGCCCCGGTCGCGCCCGGGAGCTGTTCACGACCGGCCGCACGTTCGAGGCTGCCGATGCGGCCACGTACGGTCTCGTGCATCGCGTCGTGGCGACGCAGGACCTCGACACCGCGATCGATGAGGTCGCCGAAGCCTTCCTCGCAAGCGGCCCCGAGGCCGTGGCCGCCAACAAACGCCTCGTCCGCGAGGCGACGGCCTCGCTCGTGCTCCCCGACCTGGCCGAGCGCATCGCCGAGGCACGCACGAGTGCCGAGGGTCAGGAGGGCGTCGCCGCCTTCCTCGAGAAACGAACGCCGACATGGCTGAGCTCCAGCGACTCCTGATCGCCAACCGCGGGGAGATCGCCCTGCGGATCGTGCGAGCCTGCCGTGAATCGGGCATCGCGTCGGTGGTCGCGGTGACGCCGAGCGAGCGTGCAGGAGCGCCGGCCGAACTCGCCGACGCCACGATCGACATCGACTCCTACCTCGACGCCCGGGCGATCGTCGAGGGCGCGGTGCGCACGGGCGCCGACTCGGTGCACCCGGGGTACGGGTTCCTCGCCGAGGACGCAGCCTTCGCGCAGCTCGTGCTCGATGCCGGGCTTCGCTGGGTCGGACCGCCGCCCGAAGCGATGCGCGCGCTCGGCGACAAGGTGGCCGCCCGCGCGGTGGCCGAAGCGGCCGGGGTGCCCGTGGTGCCGGGCCTCGACATCGACCATTTCTCCGACGAGGCCGTTCGACGGGAGGCCGCGCACCTCGGCACCCCGCTGTTCGTCAAGGCCTCGGCCGGTGGCGGCGGCCGTGGCATGCGGACGGTCCGCGACCTCGACGAACTCGGCGCGATGGTCGCGGCGGGGAGGCGGGAAGCTCAGGCGAGCTTCGGCGACGGGCGGGTCTTCCTCGAGCGGCGTCTCGAGCGCGTGCGCCACATCGAGGTGCAGGTGCTGCTCGACGATCACGGCACCGGCGTGCACCTGGGCGAGCGCGATTGCTCTCTGCAGCGACGACATCAGAAGATCGTCGAGGAGTCGCCCTCTCCCGCGGTCGACCCAACGCTGCGATCCGCGCTCGGCGAGGCGGCGATCGCGATCGCCGAACGGGCCGGCTATCGAGGCGCCGGCACCGCTGAGTTCCTGGTCGACGATCACGGCTCCTGGTGGTTCCTGGAGCTGAACGCACGGCTGCAGGTGGAACACCCGGTGACGGAGGCGGTCACCGGCATCGACCACGTGCGGGCGCAACTCACGATCGCGGCGGGCGAACGGTTGCAGCTCGATCAGTCCCAGGTCTCGCGACGAGGCCACGCGATCGAAGCCCGTGTCTACGCGGAGGATCCTGCGACGGGGTTCTTGCCGACTGGTGGCAGGGTCGAGCGGCTCGACCTGCCCCAGTGGCCCGGGGTGCGCGTCGACACCGCGCTGCGAGAGGGCGACGTCGTCGGCACCGGATTCGATCCGCTGCTCGCGAAAGTGATCGCATGGGGAGAGAACCGCCCACATGCGTTCTCGCGCCTCAGCGCCGCGCTGTCGGAGCTTCACATCGTCGGTGTCGCGACGAACCTCGGGTTCCTGCTCGACGTGCTCGACCATCCCGACGTGATCGACGGCCTCGTCGACACCGATTGGGTGGAGACGGTGTGGGTCCCGCAGGTGCCGCCGCTGCCCGAGGGAGTGTCCGCAAGCGGCGACCCGACCGATCCGTGGGTCGCGTTCGGCTCGGCTCGGCGTGACCTGCCCCGTGGCGTCGTGGTCGCCGGCGCCGCTGCCCAATACCGAGGCTGGGGCTACGCGCTCGCCGGCGACGAGCTCGACGCGAACGAGCTCAGCCGGAACGACGGGTCGCTGGTCGCGCCGATGCCCGCGACGGTGCTGAGCGTCGATGTCGCGACCGGCGATGCCGTGGTCGCGGGCCAGGTCGTGGCCCAGCTCGAGGCGATGAAGATCCAGGTGCAGGTCAACGCCCCGTCGTCGGGTGTCGTGCGCTCGGTGCACGCTCGAGCCGGCGACATCGTGGCCCGCGGGGCACGGCTGATCGAACTGGAGGAGACGTGACGGCAGCTCGAGACGAGGAACGCGGCAACCACCCTTCACGCGTGCGCATCGTCGAGGTCGGCCCCCGGGACGGGCTGCAGAACGAAGATGCGCTCGTGCCCGCCGACGCCAAGGTCGCATTCGTCGAGGCATTGGCCGACGCGGGGCTCCCGGTCGTCGAGGTGACGTCGTTCGTCAGCCCACGCGCGATCCCCCAGCTCGCCGACGCCGACGACGTGTTCCCTCGCGTTCGGCGCCGACCCGACGTGCGCTACCCCGTCCTCGTCCCCAACATGCGAGGCATGGAGCGCGCCGAGCATGCCGGCGCCGACGCGGTCGCGGTCTTCACCGCGGCATCCGAAGCGTTCAACAAGCGGAACATCGGCATGTCGATCGAGGAGTCGCTCGCCGCCTTCGAGCCGGTGCTCGAGCGTGCGGGCGCCCTCGGGTGGTGGAGGCGTGGCTACGTCTCCACCGCCTTCGGCTGTCCGTATTCGGGGGCGGTCGATACGGCGCGGGTGGTCGATATCTGCGAAGCGCTGATCGACCTCGGCTGCGACGAGATCTCGGTCGGAGACACGATCGGTGTGGCCGAGCCCGATGGCGTGCGGCATGCGTGCGACGCCCTCCTCGAGCGCCTGCCCGGGGAACGACTCGCCCTGCACCTGCACGACACGCGGGGTCGGGCCCTCGACAACGTGCGGGCCGGCCTCGAGCGCGGCATCTCGACCTACGACTCGTCGGCGGGCGGCACCGGCGGGTGCCCGTTCGCGCCCGGCGCACCGGGCAACCTCGCCACCGAGTCGCTGTGCGCGATGCTGGACCGGCTCGGGATCGACCACGGCGTCGACGCCGCAAAGGTCGCTGCCGCTGCTGCGGTCGTGCGGAACCACATCGTCGACGGCGGAGCGACCGCGGAAGCCGGCGACCGCGGACCGGGTGACCGGTCAACCGGGTAGCAGGGCGTCGGCTTCGATCTCCACTTTCCAGGCTGGATCGAGAAGGCCCGCCACGACCACCATCGTGCTCGCGGGTCGAACCGCCGAGAAGACCTCGCCGTGGGCTCGGCCGATCTCGCGCCAATCGTCGACATCCACCAAGAAGGTCCTCGTGCGCACGACGTGCTCGGGCTCGGCGCCCGCCTCGCGCAGTGCCTCGAGGATGATCTCGAGGCACCGATGGGCCTGCCCGTAGGCATCGAGTGCGACCGGCTCCCCCTGACGAGGGATCGGTGCGGTGCCGGACACGTGCACGTGCCGCCCGTCGACGATCGCGCGCGAGAATCCGATCTCGGGCTCGTAGGGCGACCCCGACGACACACGCGTGCGCTGGTTCATGCCGGGAGTTTACGGACGCGTAACCGCAGGAACACCCGGCACCCCTACCCTTGCGCCCATGGCGACCACCGCTGAAGCCGAATACGTGCTGCGCACGATCGAGGAGCGCGGCATCCGCTTCGTTCGGCTGTGGTTCACCGACGTGCTCGGGTTCTTGAAGTCGTTCACGATCACGAGCCAGGAGCTCGAGGGTGCGTTCGCCGAGGGCATGGGGTTCGACGGTTCCTCGATCGAGGGATTCAGCCGCATCCAGGAATCCGACATGATCGCATTCCCCGACCCTGCAACCTTCCAGATCATCCCCTGGAAGCTCGAGGCCCCCGTCGCCCGCATGTTCTGCGACGTCTGGACGCCCGAAGGCGTGGCGTTCGACGGCGACCCCAGGGGCGTGCTGAAGCGGCAGCTCGCGCGCGCCGCCGACCTGGGCTTCACGTTCTACGTCGGCCCCGAGCTCGAGTTCTTCTACTTCAAGGCGTCGGACGACCCCTCGTTCCTCGACCACGGCGGGTACTTCGACGAGACACCGCTCGACGTCGCGACCGACTGGCGCAAACGCACGGTTCAGTACCTGGAATCGATGGGCATCCCGGTTGAGTACGTCCACCACGAGGTCGCCCCGTCCCAGCACGAGATCGATCTGCGCTATGCCGACGCGCTCACGATGGCCGACAACGTCATGGCCTACCGCCTCACGGTGAAGGAGGTCGCGCAGGAGTTCGGCATCTACGCAACCTTCATGCCCAAGCCGGTCGCCGGCGTGAATGGAAGCGGCATGCACACCCATCAGTCGCTGTTCCAGGGCGATCGCAACGCGTTCTTCGACGCGAGCGACGAGTACCACCTGTCCGTCACGGCGAAGCGCTACATCGCCGGGCTGTTGCGCCACGGCCCCGAGATCACGTTGCTCACCAACCAGTGGGTGAACTCCTACAAGCGACTCGTGCCCGGCTACGAGGCGCCCGTCTACGTCTGTTGGGCGCGCCGCAATCGCTCGGCGCTCGTTCGCGTGCCCCAGTACAAGCCGGGCAAGGAAGAGGCCACGCGTGTCGAGTACCGCTCCCCCGACCCGGCCTGCAACCCGTATCTCGCCTTCGCGGCCATGCTCGCAGCGGGTCTCGATGGCATCGAGCGCGAGTACGAGCTTCCACCCGAGGCGAGCAACAACATCTACGAGATGACCGACGACGAACGAGCGACAGCCGGTATCAGGTCGCTGCCCGAGGATCTCGTGGAGGCGATCCATCTCGCCGAGCGAAGCGACGTGCTCCGGGAGGCGCTCGGCGACCACGTGCACGAGTTCCTGATCAGGAACAAGCGCGAGGAGTGGGACGCGTTCAAGGCGTACGTGAGTCCGTTCGAGCTGGAGCGGTATCTGCCGATCCTGTGACGCCCCGGCGCGTGCGCCGAGACGTCCAGTGGGGGCCGAAGAACCTGCCGATTGGGCGATTTGCTCCGGCGAGCATCGCTCGGCTACCGTGCCCTCATGGCTCCCGACCACGACGATCTCACCCCGGCGCTCTCAGAGGCGAAGCGGCGCCGTGCCACCCTGCACGATGCCCTCGTGCACCTGGAGATCGCCATCTCCTCGCCCGCCGCCCGGCGCATCCCCGAGTGGACCGCGCTGGTGACCAAGGAGGTGATCGGGGTCCGCGACGCGTTCGAACAGCACGTCATGGTCACCGAGAAGCCGGGTGGGCTCTACGAAGAGATCATCATGCGGGCGCCCAGGCTCGACGGCACGGTGCGACGGCTGAAGGACGAACATCCGGGCATCGCCGAGAAGGTTCAGGAGATGGTGACGCGCCTCGAGCGGGCGACGATCGGCGGACCGGAGTGGCCGCTCGAAGACGCGAGGGACGACCTGCAACGGTTCATCGGCACGGTGATCCGCCATCGGCAGAAGGGCGCCGACCTCGTCTGGGAGGCGTACAACGTCGACATCGGGGGCACCGAGTAGGGCGAGCGTCGCGCCTTCGCTCTGGGCCTCCGTCGCGAGAGCCCTCGCGTAGGCTTCCCTCATGTCGCGCCTCGCGCTCGGGCAGGTGAACCTCACGGTCGGCGATCTGACCGGCAACGTGGATCGCATGGCGGCGATGGCCGACGATGCGACCAAGGCAGGTGCCGACCTGATCGCCTTCCCTGAGCTCGCGATCACCGGCTATCCACCGGAGGACCTCGTGCTTCGGCCCGAATTCGTGCGAGAAGGCCTCGAGGCGCTCGATGCCCTCGCGCGGCGCACCGCCACCACGTGTCCGGTCGTGGTCGGGTTCGTCGATCGATCCGAGGTCGGCCTCCACAACGCGGCGGCCCTGTTGCGCGACGGCACCGTGGAGACCCGCTACCACAAGGTGCAACTGCCGAACTTCGGCGTGTTCGACGAGCGCCGGTATTTCGTGCCCGGCACTCAGGCCGTGCGCATCGAAGCCGGAGGGCTCACGTGCGGGCTCTCCGTATGCGAGGACGCCTGGCACGCCGGCGTCCCATTCGCCCGCTATGCCGGGGTGCCCCTGATCGTGAACATCAACGGTTCCCCGTACCACAGAGGCAAGCGCGAGGAACGGGCCGATATCCTTCGCGACCGCGCTCGCGAGACCGGCGCCTGGATCGCCTACATCAACGCCGTCGGAGGGCAGGACGAGCTGGTCTTCGACGGAGGCTCCATGCTGGTCGGCCCCGACGGCTCGGTCAGACAACGAGCCTCGATGTTTTCCGAGGACCTGCTGATCGTCGATCTCCACGGCGGAACATCGTTCGCCGAGCCGCGTGAGGCCTGGCCCGTCGACGACGCCGACGAGGTCTGGCGAGCCCTGGTGCTCGGGCTCGGCGACTACGTGCGCAAGAACGGCTTCCGTGAGGCCGTGCTCGGGCTCTCGGGAGGCATCGACTCTGCGCTCACCGCCACGCTGGCCGTCGACGCACTCGGCGCCGACTCGGTTCGGGGACTCGCGATGCCGTCGCCTTTCTCGTCGACCGAGAGCCTCGACGATGCGGTCGACTGCGCGAAGCGCCTCGGCATCCGCCTCGACACGATCGGCATCACCGGCACCTTCGACGCCTACCGCTACGCGCTCGCGGAGGTCTTCGCGGGACACCCCGACGACGTCACGGAAGAGAACCTGCAGGCGCGCATCAGGGGCACCCTGCTGATGGCACTGTCGAACAAGTTCGGCTCGATCGTGCTCGCGACGGGCAACAAGAGCGAATATGCCGTGGGCTATTCCACCCTCTACGGCGATATGGCGGGAGGGTTCGCGCCGATCAAGGACGTTCCCAAGACCCTCGTCTACGAGCTGGCCGACAGGCGGAACGCGACGGCAGCCGAACGTGGCGAAACACCGCCGATCCCCGAACGCACGATCACCAAGCCCCCCAGCGCCGAGCTCCGTCTCGATCAGAAGGACACCGACTCGCTGCCGCCCTACGACGAGCTCGACCCGGTGATCGAGGCTTACGTCGAGAGCGACCTCGGGGTCGACGACATGGTGTCGACCGGGTTCGATCGCGGGCTGGCCGAACGCGTCGTGAGCATGATCGACCGCACCGAGTACAAGCGGCGGCAGGCCGCGCCCGGCGTGAAGATCACCCCCAAGGCGTTCGGGCGCGACCGGCGAATGCCCATCACGAACCGCTATGCGGGCTGAGCCGCCCGTGCGACCAGCGCCAGTAGGGTCTGGCCCATGACGTGGGAAGCCTGGTTCACCCTCGCGGTCGTGATGGCGCTCGTGGCGGTGCTTGCCACCGAACGCCTGTCGCCGCCGCTGGCTGTGCTCGGTGCTGCGATCACGTTGCTTGTGGCGGGCGTCATCGAGCCTGAGGAAGCGTTTTCCGGGTTCTCGAACCCCGCGCCGATCACGGTGGCCGCTCTCTATGTGCTGGCCGCGGCCGTGGAGAAGACCGGTGCGCTCGAGCGGCTGACCTTCCGCATCCTCGGGGCCGGGGGCGGCGAGCTGTCCGATCGCACGGTGTTGACCCGTGTGCTCGTTCCCACGGCGCTGTCCTCGGCGTTCCTGAACAACACCCCGATCGTGGCAATGATCGCCCCCAACGTCGTGGCGTGGGCGCGCCGTGCGGGGCGCTCGCCGTCTCCCTATCTGATCCCGATCAGCTTCGCCGCGATCCTCGGCGGGGTGCTCACGTTGATCGGCACCTCGACGAACCTGGTCGTCTCCGGGCTGCTCGAGGAGTCGGGCTCCGAACCGCTCGGCCTGTTCGAGATCACCAAAGTGAGCCTGCCGCTCGCGGTGGTCGGCGTCGGCATGCTGATCCTGCTTGCGCCCCGGCTGCTCCCGACCCGCCAGGCGCCGAGCGAGGGCATCCGCGAGGGATCGCGGGAGTTCACGGTGGAGATGGTCGTCGAGGACGGCGGGGCGCTCGCGGGCAAGAGCGTGGCAGGCGCGGGGCTCCGCAATCTCGAGGGCGTCTACCTCGTGGGACTCGAACGCGATGGAAGCATGCGGGCCCCGGTCGGTCCCGAGGAGACCCTGGAGGGCGACGATCGCCTCACCTTCGCCGGCAACGTCGCCAGGATGCTCGACCTGCAGCGTCTGCCCGGCCTGCGTTCAGCGGAGCAAGCGCATTTCCCCGCAGACACACAGGCGGTGACGCGGCGCTTCTTCGAGGCGGTCGTGGCCGACTCGTCCCCCCTCGCGAATTCCACGTTGAAGGATGTCGGGTTCAGGGCGAGATACGCAGGCGCGGTCGTCGCCGTCCACCGGGCCGGCGAACGCTTGCCCGGCAAGCTCGGAGGCATCGTCCTGCGGCCCGGCGACGTGTTGCTCGTGCTCGCAGGGGCCGATTTCGTCACGCGATGGCGGGACGAGCCCGACTTCCTCGTGGTGGCACCCCTCGACGGCGAGCTCCCGCCCCGCCGCGAGAAGTCCCCGATCGTCGGCATCGTCACCGTGGTGTTGTTCGCCACCGTCGCGTTCGGACTGCTCGACATCCTGGAAGCCTCGCTGCTGGCAGCGATCGCGCTCGTGGTCTTCCGGGTGCTCACGCCGTACGAAGCCCGACAGTCGATCGATCTCAACGTGATCGTGCTGATCGCCGCGAGCTTCGGCGTCGGGGCTGCGATGTCGGCGAGCGGGCTTGCGAACGAGATCGCCACCAAGTTGATCGGCGCGTTCGACTCGGCAGGTGACCTGGGGCTGATCGTCGGCATCCTGATCGCGACGGTGATCCTCACCGAGCTGATCACGAACAACGCGGCGGCGGTGCTGATGTTCCCGATCGCGGTCGCCGCCGCTCAGCAGGCCGGCATCGACACCCACCCGGTCGCGATCGCGGTCGCGATCGGCGCGTCGTCGTCGTTCCTCACGCCGATCGGCTACCAGACCAACACGATGGTCTACGGCATGGGCGGCTATCGGTTCGGCGACTTCGCCCGGGTTGGAGTGCCGCTCACGATCCTGATGATCGTCGTGGCCACCGTGTTCATCCCGCTGTCGTGGCCGCTGTGATCGCGCCGACCTAGACTGCCCTGACCGAAGGGCCCGTAGCTCAGCCCGGTTAGAGCAGGGGGCTTTTAACCCTCGTGTCGCAGGTTCGAATCCTGCCGGGCCCACTCGGTGTCGGCGACCACCGATAGCGTTCGGCGCATGGTGCGCACCCCGTTCGTCGGGCCCCGCGGCAGCGTCTGGGCGATCGACGTGCCGACCTCGAGGACCGAGCGCGTTCGAGGCGCCCGAGGTCGATCGTGGCCCTCCCCCCGTCACGGCATGCTGTTCGAGCGATGCCGGTCCGTGCACACGTTCGGCATGCGGTTCCCGATCTCGATCGTCGGCCTCGACGGCGAACTCGTCGTCGTGTTCATCAAGGCACTCGAGCCCCGACGCGTGTTGCTGCCGCGGGTTCGGGTGCGCCACATCGTGGAGTGCCGGGTCGACGCCGACGTTCGGCTCGGTGATCGGTTCGAGCCGTTGGCGCCGCCTGAGCGTCGGCGCGGGGAAGCACCGTCGACGCTCAGGCGCGTGCGCCGAGGATGAGGCGCAGGAGCGCCACCGAGCCCGTCGCCGTCAGGGCGATGACCGCTGCGACGGCGTAGGGGGCCCAGGCGGGCACCGCCACCGGCTCTTTGCGAGCCGGATCGGGGCGCACCAGACCGAGCCACTCCAGCACGAGCCTCATCACAGGAAGTGTTCGGCGCGGGCGCCGTTCGAGTTGAGCGTCTGTGTGTCGATCTCATCGTCACGCGGCCGTGCCACCAGCGAGGCGTCGCGCCACGCCGTGGCCAGGCTCGAGGCCGTGGCTATACTCTGTCGGCTGCCCTCGGGGCCGCTACCCTGCTGGAGGAGCACCTTCGCCCCCATCGTCTAGCGGCCTAGGACGCCGCCCTTTCAAGGCGGAAGCACGGGTTCGAATCCCGTTGGGGGCACGGTTCCGAACGTCGAGTACTCGACGCGCGGCGCCATGACAACAGGAACACCACGTGCGCCCGTAGAGGAGTCCGGCCGTCCTCACCGCCCTGTCAAGGCGGAGATCGCGGGATCGAAGCCCGTCGGGCGCGCAGGAGCCACGGAGGCCCCGACCGAGCGGGGTCGGGGCCTCCGCTGTCGAGCCGTCAGCCGTGGGCCGAGCGCACCAGTCGTTCGAGTGCCAGCCGCGCCATCGGGGCGTACGCGAGCACGACGGGCGCCGGGCCGTCGATCGCCACCGCGGCGACGCCGTCGGCCACCTCGTGGTCGATCGTGAGCCGCACGGGCCCCGCCCGCACGCGCCAGGTCCAACGCCCTGCCGACGCATCGACGGAGGTCACCTCGAACCTGGCGTTGGACCACAGGGGCCCGTGCACCACCCCGCGCATGCCGGTCACGAGCGGACCCTCGGGATCGACTCGCCGCACCTGTGGTGCCCAGGTTCGCCACCGCGACGTGTGTGAGTAGGCGGCCCACATCGCCTGAGAGTCGGCGGGACCCCTGGCCTCGATCCGCGTGCGCATGCCGGTGACGGTAGCCTGACGAGGCCGTGGGCCTCACCGGCGAAGCCATGCACCGGCGGGGGCGAGGCGTCCACCGGGACATCGTCACCGAATGCGTGCGTGACCGGGGATACGCGGAGGATCCATGCCACCCAGCGGCTCGACATCGGCATCATCTCGAACGCTGGACGGCGCCGTCGTCGCCGTGCTCGGTGCGTCCGGCGGCCTCGGCAGCGCGATCACGCATGCCGTGGCGGCGAAGGGAGCCCGACCGCTGCTGGCCGGGCGAGACGTGGCCCGTCTGCGAGCGGTGGGCCTCGCCGACGCGCCGATCGTGCAGGCGGACATCCGCGACCCCCAGTGCGGCGCGCGCATCGCAGAGGCCGCAGTCGAGTCGTTCGGCCGGCTCGATGGCCTCGTGAACGCGGCCGGCATCGTGGCATTCGGTTCCCTCGCCGAGCACGACGACGACACGATCGAGGAGCTCTTCCTGACGAACGCCATGGGCCCCTTGTGGCTGGTCCGGGGCGTGCTGCCGCTGCTGGAGGCAAGCAAGGGGTTCGTGCTGCAGCTGTCCGCGGTCGTAGCCGAGCGGCCGATGCCCGGCATGGCCGTGTACGCAGCCACGAAGGCCGCCATGACCGCGGCCGATGAAGCACTCGCGAGGGAGCTGCGCCGGGCGGGGGTGCGGGTCATCGACGCGAGACCCCCTCACACGGAGACGGGCCTGGCCTCCCGACCCTTCCTCGGCACCGCGCCCGCTCTCCCCGAGGGACTCGCGCCCGGAGTGGTCGCCGCGCGCATCGTTCGCGCCATCGAGGCCGGAGAGACCTCGGTGGCGTCCACCGCGTTCGCGGACGACTCCTGAACGCGTCGAGCCGCTAGCTCCATCCCCGCGGCGCGGGGTGCCGCTCATTCGAGCAAGCGATCGCTCCCGACGTCGACGGATCCATGCTCGATCCAGGCTGCCAGCTCGTCTCGGATCGACGGCACCGGATCGGTCGAGGCGACGAGCCCGCGAGTCGCGGGGTCGAGCCGCACGCGATGGTGCACGAGGCCCCCCAGGTCGAGCGCGGGGAAATCGGCACGATTGTGTGCCCCGCGGCTCTCCCGGCGGGCGAGCGCGCCCACCACGGTCGCCTCACCGGTGAGCAGCGCGGACCGCAGGTCGAGCAGATGACCGAGGTCGCCCCACCCTTCCTCGGTCGGACTCACGTCGACGTCGCCGAGCGAGTCGCTCAGGTCGCGCAGGCCATCGAGTGCCCGGCGCAGCCCCTGCTCGTCGCGGACCACGCCGCAGGTCTCCCACAAGAGGTCGCGCACGGCACGCTGCATCGGCCGGGCGAGCTCGTGGCCGGGACGGACGAGCACCTCGAGCTCATCGGCAGCCGCGGCGATCACCGCACGCGGGCGCAGCGAGATGTCTGTGGACGCGGCTCGCGCCGCCGCGTGCTCGCCGGCGCGCCGTCCGAAGACCAGCGTCTCGGCGAGCGAGTTGCCACCGAGCCGGTTCGCCCCGTGCAGGCCCGAGGTCACCTCACCTGCCGCGTAGAGCCCGTCGACGTCGGTCGCAGCTGTCCCGGGCTCGACCACGACCCCGCCCATGGAGTAGTGCGCGGTCGGGGCGACCTCCATCGGCTCCTTCGAGATGTCGAGCATCTGGTGCTCGATGAACTGCCGGTACATGCGAGGAAGCTTCTCGAGGATCGCCGACCGATCGAGATGCGACACGTCGAGGAACACACCGCCGTGCGGCCCCCCGCGGCCCTGGAGGATCTCTGTGTAGTTCGCGAGGGCGACCCGGTCCCGGGTCGACAGCTCGAGACGTACCGGGTCGTAGCGCTCCATGTAGCGCTCCCCGTTCGCGTTGCGCAGGATCCCGCCCTCACCGCGCACGGCTTCGGTGACGAGGATGCCCGCGACGTCCTCGGGCGCCACCATGCCGGTCGGGTGGAACTGCACGAGCTCCATGTCGGACAGGCGGCAGCCGGCGAGCAGGGCGAGCGCCATCCCTTCCCCGTAGTTCTCGTCGCGTCGCGATGACGATCTGCGCCAGATACGGGTGTGGCCGCCAGTGGCCAGCACCACCGCATCGGCGAGGAACGCCGTGCGCTCGCCCGTCACGAGGTCGAACGCGAACGCCCCGAAGCACGTGTCGTCGCCGACCAACAGCCTCGACACATACTGCCCCGGCACGAACGTGATGCCCAGGTCGGTGACCACGGACCCGAGCGTGCGCACGATCGCCCGACCCGTGTAGTCGCCTGCGTAGCACGTGCGGCGGTAGCTGTGTGCGCCGAAGAACCGTTGGTCGAGGCGACCGTCGGGAGTGCGCGCGAATGCGCACCCCCACTCGGCGAGCTCCAGCACCGCCGCCGGTGCCTCGGTGGCCAAGATCTCGACCATCTCCGGATCGGCCAGGTGGTAGGCGTCGCGCAGGGTATCGGCGAAGTGCTGCTGCCAGGAGTCCTCCGCATCGCGTGTGCCGAGCGCGGCGTTGATGCCCCCGGCAGCCAGCACGGTGTGGGCATCGTGGCGCTCGCGCTTGCCGAGCATGATGACATCGGCGCCGGCTTGGGTGGCCGCGATCGCGGCGCGCATCCCGGCGCCGCCCGAGCCGATCACCAACACGTTGGTCGCGCGGGTTCGCAAGGGTGCAGCCATGAGATCTCCTCCTTCCTCCACGCTAGGAGCGGGGGTGCCCAACGAGCCGGCGGGACCTACGCATCTCGTCGGGCTGCTCCGCCGCGAGCGTCCGGGTCGCTACGCTGGCGGCTCGCGGCGTCCGCCGCCCGAGGGAGTTCGTGCATGACCCGCTGGCTGTTCGGCGCTCAGCTCGGGCCCTGGTTCCTGCCCGGCGACGATGAGCCGGTGATCGTGATCGAATCGCTCGCAGCGATCAGACGGCAGCGCTGGCACCGCCAGAAGCTGCACCTCCTGCTCTCGGCGATGCGACACCGCACGGCCGAGCTCGGCGATCGCGCGATCTCGGTTCGGGCAGGCGGGTATCGCGCGGGCCTGGCCGAAACGGGCATCGCGGCCCGCGACATCTCGGTCTGCGAGCCCACGTCGCACACGGCTCGGGCCTTCGTGCGCACGCTGGGCCTCGCGACGATCGAGCCGCACCCAGGGTTCGCCACCTCGCGCGAAGGGTTCGCCGAGTGGGTCGACGGGCGGGGTGAGCGTAGGTTGCTGCTCGAGGACTTCTATCGCTGGCAGCGCCGTCGGCTCGGCGTGCTGCTCGAACCTGACGGCGAACCGGCGGGCGGACGTTGGAACTTCGATGCCGGCAACCGGGAACCGCCACCGCGCGGGGCGGAGACGCTCGGCGTGGCGCCGCCGCACCTGCCGACCGAGGACGACATCGATGCCGAGGTGCGCGAGGACATCGACCGATGGACGTCCGAGGGCACGATCGGAACGGTGGGTGAGGACGGCCCCCGGTGGTGGGCAGCGACGCGGGCCGAGGGGTTAGCCGCACTCGAGACGTTCGTGCGCGACCGGCTCCCGGCGTTCGGCCCGCACGAGGACGCGATGCTCGGCGCCGACACGGTGATGGCGCATTCGCTGCTCTCGGCACCCATGAACCTGGGTCTGTTGCATCCGCTGGAAGTCGTCCGCGAGGCCGAGCTGGCCTACCGATCGGGGGCCGCGCCGATCGCCAGCGCCGAAGGCTTCGTGCGCCAGGTGCTCGGGTGGCGCGAGTATGTGTGGGGCCTGTATCGGACGTTCGGCGAGGGGTACCGCTCGCGGAACGCGCTTGATGCGCGCGAGGCCCTGCCCGTCTGGCTCGACTCCCTCGATGCCGACGGCGAGGTCCGAGCCGAGTGCCTGCGGGCGACCCTGCGCGACGTGCGTGAACGGGGTTGGACCCACCACATCCCCCGACTCATGGTGTTGGGCAACTACGCCCTGCAACGGGGCATCGATCCGGCGGCGTTGTCCTCGTGGTTCCAGCGCTCGTTCGTCGACGGGTACGACTGGGTGATGCTGCCCAACGTGATCGGCATGAGCCAGTGGGCCGACGGCGGCGAGATGGCGACCAAGCCCTACGTGAGCGGCGGCGCATACATCGACCGCATGTCCGATCACTGCGGCCGATGCCCGTACGACCCGGCGGTCCGCGTCGGTGATCTGGCATGTCCGTTCACGGCCGGCTACTGGGCGTTCCTCGACCGGCATGCCGATCGGTTCCGCGGGAACCACCGCATGGCTCGTGCCCTCGCGGGACTCGCTCGCCGGTGCGACCTCGACGCGATCCGCGCTCAGGAAGCGGAGCGGGGCACCACGGCTCCCTGATCCGCTCCCTGCCGTTCCTGCGCCCACCCAGTCGCGACACTGCAACCGCCGATTCGGGCTCGGCGACGATGGCTGCCAGCTCTGGACCGGCTCGAGCCCGGCCAGCTCGGGGCGGTAGAAATCCCCAACCGCCCTGGCCATGGGCTCGTCCATATCCCGCCGGTAACGAAATCTGGCCATCTGGTAACGCTCGCCGACCCGCTCTGTCTGCAACGGATCGCAACCATCTGCTACCTGAGTGCGGTATTGGTACCGGCGTGTCAGCCTTCCTCGGATCTCCCCTGGGCGCCGTGAAGTAGCCGGCCGTCCGAGTCGCTGTAAGGAGCGAGCGTCGCGCCGCGAAAGGTCTCCCCTCATCGAACTCGTTCCACCCTCGCATCGGTGGATACTCACCCGGGCCGTCGAGGTGCTGTTCTTCAACCTCTATGGGGACAGTGAGGAAGCCGGCTTCGGGAATGTGCCACTCGCGTTGTCGCGCGCCCTTCCGAAGGGACAAGTCGTCGCCCCTGTGACCCTCCGCCTGCTGGATCCGACCCGGGACGCGGCGTCGTCCGATGGCGAGCCCTGGTTCGCGGAGGACCTCGAGCGGCTGACAACGCCGTACGCCGGCTGGTCTTGGGAAGACCTGATGTCCCCGTCGCGCCGGCCACCAAGCCTCGAGACCGTGTAGCGGAGTTGGAGGAGCGCGCCAGGACGCCGGACGGAGGATTGCTCTGCCACTACGTCCCGTGGCGGATCGACGGATCCCGATCAACCTGCGGCAGCGTGTTGTGGTCGCGGACAAGCGCCTCCGAACGACGGGCGAAGGTCACGACGGGCCCGCGGCGGGCTCCTGGTTGTTCGTCTCAGGACCGCCCACAACAAGTCGGGCATCAGCGTGATCCCGGAGGTCGACATCGAGGAGATCCGCGACGGCATCACCGAGGAGATCCTCGAGCGCGGGGCGGCCCCATCCTGGCTTCTACTGCATAGCAGCGGTTTAGACGGTCTCTTGAGGGCCACGCCCTTCATCGCCGAAGGGTCTCGCTCATATCGTTCTTATCAAAGGCCATGACGAGAGGAGGTGATGACAATGGCCTATCAACTCGACGAGAGGCACTTTCGCTTCCGACAGGCGCCGGAGAGCCGGGGCTGCGTCGTCCATAGGTGCAAGGGCTCGGAAGAGTTCACGCTCCCGGATAGGGATCGCTCGCATGCTATTCGGAATCGCAGCGTGATCCGTTTCGCCGGCGCCGGCGTGACGCCAACCGGACAGTCACGAGCCCGTCGCCTGGACCGGGATCTTCCCGGAGAGGCTCGTTCCCGCCCCCGGCGAGGATCGGATCGCAAGCGTCCCTCCGAGCGCCTCGAGTCGGTCCACCATGTTCTGGAGACCGGACCCTCGTGCGGTGGATCCGGGGTCGAACCCTGCTCCATCGTCCACGACGTCGAACCCGAGTACGCCGTCCAAGTCCTCGAGCGTGATCTCCACGGACCTGCTTCGCGAGTACTTCGTCGCGTTCTGCAGCGCCTCCAAGACGCAGAAGTAGACGGTGGCCTCCACCTCGGGCGAGTAGCGGATCACTCCGTTCGCGCGGACGGTCACGGGGAGAGCCGCCCGCCTGGATTGCGATTCGAGCGCCGCGACGAGCCCCTGGTCGGCAAGGAGGGGTGGGTAGATGCCATGCGCCAACGCCCGCAGATCCTCCAGCGCCTGGGCGGTCTCGCCCTGCAGCTGTCCCAGCAGCTCCTTCGCCTTGTTGAGGTCCCGGTCGACGAGCTGCTCCGCGAGCCGCTGCTTGACCTGAAGGGCGACGAGTTGCTGCTGCGCGCCGTCGTGGATATCCCGCTCGATCTTGCGTCGCTCCTCATCCTGGGCCGCTACGAGCCTGCCCCGGGAGGCGCGGAGATCCTCGACCAGTCTCACGTTCCGAAGCACCAGGCCCGCTTGAAGGGCCAGATCGGCCACGAGTTTCTCCTCGGTCGGGGTCACCGGTTCCGACGCCCTCTTCGTCACCGAGAGCGCGCCCAGCATCTCCATCCCGTCTTGCACGGGCACCGCGAAAGTCACGTCAGCGATGTCTGGCAGCGTGCCGCCAGGGGCGGAAACGAGCCTGGATCGCTCCGCTCCTTCGGGCCAGGCCGCGGTCGGTCGGAGCTCGGAGCCGGTCGTCAGCCACACCTGGGCGCGCTCGGCGCCCGTCCCCTCGGCGAGGATCGCCGCCATCCGAGGGAGCACGTCCTCGGTCCCGTACGAGCCCGCAACACGCTCCGAGAACTCGTGAAGGACCTCGTACGGCGTGGCGCGTTTCCCATAGACGAATCGGTTGGCCAGGCGTTGGGCCCATCGGCGCACGGGCTGGAACGCGAGTGCGACGGCCGCGGCGGCGATCGCTGACAAGACCGCGTTGCCGGAGCTGCCGACCAGCACGCCCACTCCGACCACCACACCGACGTAGACGACGATGACGAACCCCCCCAGCACGGCGACCACGACCGTCCGTCGGACTACCAGATCGATGTCCAGCAAACCGTGACGGAGTATCGCTACTCCGACGGAGATCGGTATCAGCGGGAGCCCGATCGCGGGGGCAGCGAAGAAGAACGCGGTGTTCCCTCCCAGCGCTGTTTCCGGAAGGACCAGCACCGGTGTCAACATGACCATGGCGACGACCGCGGCCCAAACGAGGATCCGGAGCTGGTCACGCTCGCGCCCGACGGCCCTACGACGCCTACGGATGAGAAGCACGATCGACGCGATGAACGCCCCTACCACCATCACGTATCCGGCCACGTACAGGGTCGCATAGACGGCGGAGCTCGCAAGCGGGAGCATCGCCTCTTGGCCCAGATACCCCTCGAGGGTCGGCTCCACGATCGCTGCGAGCATCGTGAGGCCGATCGCGACGACCGCAGCGAGCGCGGTCCGCCGCTCGGCGCGGGCTCGAAGTCGGCCCTCGGGGAAGAGCAGGAACAGGAAGACCGTGAGGAACGCGAATCCGACGAGAGACACGACGTCGCCCAACCAGGCCGCGGCACGCCCGGCGGGCAACGAACCGGGATCTGCGGCGAGGGCCCGGTAGCCGTAGCCGGTCACGAACGCGTCCAACGCGATCAGTGCGCCGCCGAGGACGAACACCCATCCCAGGCTGTTGTCCGGGCGCTTCGAGAGGATCACCGCTCCGACGACTGAAAACGCCATGGATATCACGACGATGGCGACGACGAACAGGAGCGACACCTCGGCCTCCAGTTCGACGGCGACCGGGATCGCGGGAGGTGGATCCGTCGCGGCGATCCCGAGCGCTGAAGCCGAAAGGAGAGCCGCCAGCGCGACGAGCGCCCATCCCACCGGCCCGGCGAGGCCCGGCACTTGAGACTGCTCCCCGCTCGGTCGACGGCGAGCAGCGCGTCGGACAAGAGCGAGCACTATCCCACCCCCTGAGGGATGTTCACGTTCGTCATACCACGTCTTCCCTCCCTTCGCTCAAGGAATGGGCATCGGTGGACACCGAGATCGCTCAACCGGTCCTTGGAGAACACGCAGTTCCTTGGCGGGCTCTCGGCCTGGGATGGCGCCGTCAGCAGGTCGAGGTGCTCGGCTGGACGGTGATGGTCAACGCCCTCACGTTGGCCCGCTACAGAGCCACTGAGGACTGGCGAAGTGGCCGCCTGACTCGATCCACTTCCGGCACCACCCGGTAAGATCGCGGCTGTCCCGGAAACGTCCCGAAGGCCGGAGGTGGCGTT
>Ga0224505_10000298_pt1 | contig 34740 bp, 33 predicted proteins | sample SF_Jan12_sed_USG_FD_169102 | JGI IMG/M metagenome (GOLD analysis project Ga0224505, IMG submission 169102) | Sediment microbial communities from San Francisco Bay, California, United States - SF_Jan12_sed_USGS_4_1 | ecosystem: Environmental > Aquatic > Marine > Sediment | place: USA: California... | reverse complement strand
CAAAGACTCCGCGGACCAATTCATTATGATTGATGATCCAAAGTTTGATCCCATAATCGATTACATTATTGGTGAGGATAAAACTGTACTGGGGCATTTGGGGGAACCAAAAAACTGTTGGCTTCCGTTGGATATGATGACAGTGAAAAATGATCGCGAATATTTTAAGAATCATCCACAATACCACATGTTCCTGCATCCCGAGAGTCCATCCTATGAAGATCAGATCAATGCCCGGGATCGATTCGTTGAGCGGCACCCGGCGATGCGTTTTGTTGGGGCACACCTGGGTAGCCTGGAATGGGATGTTGATGAACTGGCCAAGCGGCTGGACAAATTTCCGAACATGGCAGTTGACATGGCAGCCCGAATACCACACCTTCAGTTTCAGTCTCAGGCAAATCGCGAGAAAGTGGCCGCTTTCTTAATCAAATATCAGGATCGGATTATTTACGCAACGGACTCAGGTATTTCAGGAGACTCCAATCCGGAGGATGCAAGACGTAATCTGCATAATACATGGCTTCAGGATTGGAAATATTTTGTTTCTGATAAAATGATGACAGCGGTTGAATTAGACGGTGAATTTCAGGGACTAAACCTTCCCAAAGAAGTTATCGACAAGATTTATCGACAGAATGCTATTCGTTGGTTTAAGATGGAGGAGTAGGGGATACCCTTTTGAGGAGTTGTCACCAATTTCGTTAGCGCCGCATTTCTTTTTTTGACTACATTGGTGCGTTATTTTATATATTATGCGATCCGTTGTTGTTGCTGTATTACTTCTTTTTTTTCCACTGCTTTATAGTATCGCGCAAATGCGTGGTTTTCGATTTAAGCAGTCCAAATACAGTGAGTTGGAGCTGAAGACCTATGCCCCTGATACGGCAGACTGTGCAAAACGGTGTTCACATCAAAAGAATACCACTTTCTGAGGGAGCTTTTTGGACGGGTTATATCAGTCCAATAAACTGATATCCTCTCCAAGATTAAGCATTAACCCAATTTACCTTTAATCGCCCCTGAAAGGCTTTAATCGAATTATTAGGGCATTGAAACATTTGATGTATAATCGTTTGTTGATTTGCGTATACTTTTAAAGTTTTATGTAATTAATTTAAATGGCTGTCTATGAAAGCGTTACTCTTTCTATTGCTTTGTCTGATGGTGACGGAAGTATTTTCTCAAAAAGCCTACGAGGCCCTTCAGGGAGATCATTCTTTGCGCGACCGATACTTCCTGATGAAATCGAATTCGCAAACCTATGGAGAGTACAAAGTAATTAAAGAAAAGCTGCTCGACGGTGTGTGGAAAATTCAGCAAGATAGTCTTAAGGCGAAGGAAGAGGCCTTGAAGGAAGCCAATGGAAGTATAACCGAGCTCAAAGTCCAGCTCAATCAGACGATATCCTCCCTGCATGAAAAAGAACAATCTATGGAAGAAGTTCTTTACGCAAGTACCCATATCAACGTTTTGGGATTGGATGTAGGCAAAGGAGTTTTTATTACGATCACAGCAATTGTTATTGGAGGATTAATCGCTTTAATTGGGTTGGTGTTTGGAAGAATGAAACTACAAAGCAACGCGCTGAGCGAAAGAAATTTGGCTTTGCATACGCTTTCAAATGAATTTGATGACTACAAACACCGGGCAATGGACCGTCAGATTAAACTGTCGCGCGAGCTTCAGGATGAACGCAATAAGCTGGAGGCAATTCATCGAAACTCCTGATAAGATTACTGATACGCACGGTTCAATCTGCTTCGATGGAAGGAGGCCAACTACATAATTGGGCTATGCCCCGCAATCATTGGTTCCGTGATATATCAAACTCCACTCTCCGGTTTAGCTTCCTGTCTGCGTCAGTTTGTTCTCTGACAATTGGTTTTGAACTGCCGTAACCGTGGGCATCAATCCGCGTAGTGGAAATTTTAAATTGGTAGATCAAGTAAGCTTTAATTGCATCAGCACGTGCCTGCGAGAGCCGAAGATTAGAATCTTCTTTTCCCTGAGAATCGGTATGGCCTGAAATATTGAGTCTGTAGCGTGGGTGGTCAATCATGAAATTAGCAAGCTTATTTAAATCCGAATGCATACCGGGTAAAATGTCGGCTTTCCCGTTTTCAAACTCAAGTGACTTAAATGCAATTTTGCTCTCAATGGGTGCTGCTTCTCGATTCATTTCGGTATCGCCATCCATAAAGAATAATTCTTCTATGCGGAAGAAATCGTCACCTTGAATTATTAACAGATAATTTCGTTTGTTGATAAGGCTAAAATCAAAGGAGCCGTCTTCGCGAAGATATTTCGGTGCAACTTCTACTCCCTTATCCAAATCAATCACGGAAACGATACCTTTGAAAGGCTGTTTGGTTTCTGAATTAATTAATGTCCCTTTGAGTTTTGCCACAGCGTTCGGCTGTGCCTCCATAGGCACGGGGAAGGAGTGAAGATCAAGGTTGTTAATGTCATCTGCTACTGACCGGGCATAGTACAGATAATTTGACTCTGAATCGATGGTAAAATAATATTCACTCCCCGGTCCGTTTACCAACGGTCCAATGTTTTTGGGTTCATCCCAGTTTACTGCATTCTTGTGTGCTTTATAAATATCAAAATCACCGAAGGAGAGCGGTTGTCCATTTGAACTGAAGTATAAAACATTATGCTTATGGTGAAAAAACGGACTAACTTCAAAACCACGTGTGTTTACAATGGGTCCTATGTTTAATGCCTTTTCCCAATTTCCATCTTTGCCTTTTGTTGCATAGTATATATCTGAAAAGCCGAATCCGCCAATACGATCCGATGCAAAAAAAAGGGTATCACCGGAATGCGAAAGTGAAGGTTGTGAATCCCATCCATTGGAGTTAATGGAAGGCCCCAGATTCTTGCCATAGCCCCATGTACTGTCGGCACTTAGTTCTGCGACAAATATGTCACAACTTCCATAGGAGTCTGGAGAGTTACAACGCGCAAAAAAAAGTTGCTTCCCATCATTGCTCAAACAAGCAGAACCTTCATTGAAGGGTGTGTTAATCTTTGGAAATTCCTCGGCATATTCCCAGATGCCGTCTACCCTGCGGGTAAAGAATAAGTCTTCATTATAATTTTTATTGAGCGGGTCCACGTGTCTGTTGCGCTTGGATGTAAAAAGCAATATGTTGTCCACATTGCCAATGGTTGGTCCATAATCCTCTTTATCAGAGTTTATTAATTCGCCCATATTGAGCAGAACTCCCTGGGGAGGGCGAAGGGTATCGATTTCTTTGCGGTACTCAACCAATTCATAGTATTCTTTTAAAGGCACATACAGGTCTTTTTCGTTTCTGGTCAATGAATCAAATTCGATTCTTGCTTGATTATTTTTGATTGCAAGAGGCTCATGCTTCAAGACGAGTTTGTATAGCAGTACGGCTTCACCAGGTGGGCCGTAAACTTCAGAAAGTTTGGCCAAATCCCATATCAGTTGCGTGTCCATTGAAAAGTTATCAGGCCCAAAGTTTCTTACATAGGCTTTCAGCGATGAATAGGCTTGCTCATCGTCGCCAGCTGGTCCCAACTTCCTGATTCTATCCAGTTTTGCACGATCTTGATAATACTTGGTAGTGTTGATATTTGGAAAAACAAAAATGTCAGATTGGCTGTAGCTTGTCAGGCTATCCTCCAGTTGCACTGCCCCGCCTCTCTTAAATCTTTTAGAGGGCTTCTGAGCCATAAGCGGAGCGTGTACCAACAGCCAAAAGACTGCGATAATGATCAAAAAGTAGGTTTTCACAGAACCTGTGTTTGTTAAAAAATCACGCTAAGTGGTTAAAGTTGAGACAATTTTGCTTCTTTTACAACTCTGTTGGCACTACTATTGTCCTATTGGCACAGCGTATAAAACGCGATAACAGATGCAAAGCTGCGTCAGATTGACACTAGGGAACCATGTTTAAATCTTTACCCATACAGCTCGTCCAGGAAGAATCGGATGATCTCATACAATTGATCAACCCTGAGCAAGATTCTGATTTGAAACCAGAGGATTTGCCAAAGGAGTTGTCTATTCTCCCGATCAAGAATACTGTCCTATTTCCTGGTGTAGTAATACCAATAACAGTAGGCAGGCAAAAATCCATAAAGCTTGTAAAGAAGGCCTATCAAGGCAATCGCATTATTGGTGTAGTCGCACAAAAAAATCCTATGGCTGAAGAGCCATCTGTGGAAGATCTTTACAGAACAGGTACCGTTGCGCGCATTATCAAAATGCTGGTATTGCCGGATGGCAATACGACCATTATTATCCAGGGAAAGAACAGATTTGTGGTGGAAGAATTTGTTCAGGAGGAACCATATCTTACTGCACGTGTTGATCTTCAACCGGAACCTTTACTCAATGCAAATGGCAAGGAAACGAAGGCGCTGGTGCAATCACTAAAGGATGCGGCAACTAAAATTTTGAAGCTTAACCCCGAGATCCCCATAGAAGCCCAGGTTGCTTTAGATAATATTTCCAGCATGTCCTTTCTCGTTCATTTTCTTTCTTCAAACTTGAATGTAGATGTTTCGGATAAACAGAGGATTCTTGAAACACAGAATATAATTGAAAGAGGCACGCTGTTGCTACAGTACATGCTGAAGGATATTCAGATGCTGGAGATCAAGCATGAAATTCAAAAGAAAGTACATACCGATATTGACCAGCAGCAGCGTGATTATTTCCTGAGACAACAAATCAAAGTGCTCCAGGATGAGTTGGGGTATGACGGGCCTGATAAGGAGGTAGAGAAATTACGAATCCGTGCAGAAAGCAAGAAGTGGACGAGCGAAGTCGCAGATCATTTTAATAAAGAGTTAGACAAACTTCTGCGGATCAATCCAATGGCCGCAGAATACCCGGTGGCGATGAACTATGTAGAGTTCATGCTCGATCTGCCTTGGGGTGAATTTACCACAGATGATTTTGATCTAAAGCGCGCAAAGAAGATCCTGGACCATGATCACTTTGGATTGACAAAGGTAAAGACCAGGATACTTGAATATCTTGCCGTGCTGAAGCTCAAAAAAGACATGAAAGGACCGATCTTATGCCTGTATGGTCCTCCGGGTGTCGGAAAAACTTCGCTTGGCAGGTCGATCGCTAAAGCCCTGCAGCGAAAGTACGTTCGGATGTCGCTGGGTGGGGTTCACGATGAAGCAGAAATAAGAGGTCACCGGAAGACTTACGTTGGTGCAATGCCTGGAAAGATTTTACAAAATCTGAAAAAAGCACAGTCGTCTAACCCAGTGTTTATTCTTGATGAAATTGACAAAGTAAAATCCGATTTCAGGGGAGATCCTTCTTCCGCTATGCTTGAGGTGCTGGATCCTGAGCAGAACAATACCTTTGGTGATAATTACCTGGAGGTTGAATATGATCTGTCAAAAGTGCTGTTTATCGCTACAGCCAATGCTATTGATACTATTCACCCAGCGTTGCGCGACCGTATGGAAATAATTGAAGTTACGGGCTATACGCTTGAAGAAAAAGTTGAGATAGCAGTAAAACACCTTGTTCCCAAGCAATTGAAAGAGCATGGACTGAAAGCCTCTGATGTGAAGATTACGAGGGCCGCCATCAAAAAAGTAGTTGAAGGCTATACACGTGAATCAGGTGTGCGAAACCTCGAGCGTAAAATCGGTACACTCGTCAGGAGCATTGCAAAAGCCATTGCGATGGAAGAAAAGTTTGACAAAACGGTGACAGAAGAAACAGTACGCAAGGTCTTGGGTATGGAAGTCTTTGACGAAGAGCTTTATCAGGGCAATGAAATAGCCGGTGTCGTAACGGGGCTTGCGTGGACACAAGTTGGCGGTGAGATTCTGTTCGTAGAGTCCAGCTTAAGCAGGGGCAAGGGGGCACTTACTATTTCCGGGCAGTTGGGTGAAGTTATGAAGGAATCGGCCGTCGCGGCGCTCTCCTACCTGAAGTCGAATGCAGCTTCCCTGGGAATAGATCACCGGGTATTTCAACAATATGATCTGCATATTCATGTGCCAGCTGGAGCCGTACCAAAAGACGGCCCTTCTGCCGGTATAACGATGTTTACATCGCTTGCTTCTATTTATACGCAAAGGAAGGTCAAATCCAAACTGGCGATGACTGGCGAAATCACCTTGCGCGGAAAAGTTCTTCCCGTGGGTGGTATAAAGGAGAAAATTCTCGCCGCGAAGCGTAGTGGTGTGAAGGAGATTGTCCTTAGCGTCAAAAACAAGCGTGATATTGACGAGATTGAAAAGCATTATCTGAAAGGTCTGAAATTTCATTATGTATCATCGGTTGACGAGGTATTAAAAGTAGCCTTACTGAAGGACCGGGTGGATTCGCCGATGAAGTTTGCGTTTACGGAGGAGAAGATTAATGCCTGAATTCCTTACTTTTGGACGTCTGATGTAAGATCAGATATGTTTTAAGTACATTGTCAGTGCTCAGAAAGCCTTTGAATACGTATGGGTAGGATCCTCGTTGACATCTATTGTGCAGAATCCGGAAAGAAAATCATCTACCATAGAAATGTTCCAAGTGATGTACGACTTTCAAGACTGGATGGCTACAACGCATCGCAAAAGCCACGGAATATTAGTTCCTTTTTCAGCAATCCTGCATTAGATCGTGACGCGCTTGCAAGTCTTGCGTCAGTAGGCAGCCAGTTTCCTGTTACGGATATCGGACATGGAACGGTTATTTTTTTGGATTTGGCTACAACGGAAGAACCAATAGAAGCATATTATTAACAGGATGAAGAGAAGATAGATTATGATGGATCCAAAGTATTTAACACCGAGACAAATTGTGGAAGAGCTTGATAAATATATTATCGGGCAATACGAAGCCAAGCGAAATGTTGCGATCGCACTTCGAAACCGTTGGCGAAGAATGAATATTCAGTCGGATATCCAGTCGGAAATTGTCCCCAATAATATTTTATTGATTGGGGCTACCGGTGTTGGCAAAACTGAAATTGCGCGAAGGTTGGCAAAGATTGCTGACGCCCCTTTTGTGAAGGTTGAGGCTTCAAAATTCACAGAGGTAGGTTATGTCGGGCGCGATGTAGAGAGCATGGTTCGAGACCTGGTGGAACAATCTGTAAATTTGGTGAAAGCAAAAAAGAAAGAAGAAGTAAAAGAGAAAGCTGCCCAGGCCGTTGAAGAAATTATCCTGGATGCATTGATTCCGCCCATGCGCCAGCAACCGGTTCGTTCAGCCGGATTATCGGCGCAACCGGAACCAAGCACGCTTGATGTTCCCAGCTCAGACACTGAATTAAATGAGCGGACCCGAAATCATTTTCGCGAGAAAATTAAGAATGGAGAATTGGAGGATCGCAAAATTGATATTAGCATTAAGGGAAGCGGTGGACCGAACGTTGGAATGGTGGGTGCAGGAATGATGGATGAAGTTTCAATGATGAACCTTCAGGAGATGATAAGCGGGATGATGCCCAAGAAAAGTAAGAAGAGAAAAGTGACAGTAGCGGAGGCACGCAAGATTTTGCTGGAAGAGGAGGCTTCTAAGCTCATTGATATGGATGAGGTAAAAGATGAGGCCATTAAACGCGCAGAAGAAGCGGGAATTATATTCATTGATGAGATCGATAAAATTGCTTCCGGCAGCAAAAAAGGTGGCGGTGGTCCGGATGTAAGTCGCGAGGGGGTTCAACGCGATCTGCTCCCGATCGTGGAAGGCAGTACGGTGAATACAAAGTATGGTGTAATCAAAACAGATCACGTTCTCTTTGTAGCGGCGGGCGCCTTTCATACAGCGAAGCCGTCAGATCTGATTCCCGAATTGCAGGGACGTTTCCCCATTCGTGTTGAATTAAATAACCTGACAAAAGAAGATTTCATTCGAATTTTAAGAGAGCCAAAGAATGCACTTACGAAGCAATACCAGGCATTGTTTGAAGCCGAGGGGGTGAAGATAACTTTTACTGACGATGCTATTGATGAAATAGCTGACACAGCTTTCAAAATAAACGCGGAGCTCGAAAATATTGGGGCTCGTAGATTGCATACTGTGATCAGCAAGCTCCTGAACGAATTCCTCTTTGACGTTCCTGATAAGATTGCTGAAAATGCCCACATAACAATTAATGCAGAGATGGTAAAATCCAAACTTGATGACTTGGTAAAAAATAGAGATTTGAGTGAGTATATTCTGTAAATGAAATCCTTATTTTTTCTAGTTTTTGTCTGTGCTGCATATCCGCTTATTGCTCAGGAGGAGGCGGTTGCATCAGCTTATGAAAAATATGCGTATGATTCAATCCGATCACAATATATCCAGACGTTTCCCCATCATTTTTTTCTGTGGCCAGTGCTGAAGCAAAGAAGGCTGGATTTTGTGATGGAAGATCTCCCGGACAGGCGTAAAAGCCTGAGATATAAATCAAACAAGCCCAATGCTATCGGCCTGGGCATGTATGTTTTTGAACTTGGCATCGAGGTTACTTTTGCCACCCCCATTGACCAGAAACGCAAAGAAATTTATGGAGAGTCAAACACGAGTGACCTGCAGGTCAATATCCTGAATAAAAAATGGGGCCTTGATTTGTATTACCAGAAGTACCAAGGTTTTTACATCCAAGACGCCGACGTAGAAGTGCCCCTCAATACGCCGTATCCACAACGGGCTGATATTGCAACCAAAAATATTGGCTTGGCAGGAAACTATATTTTTAATAACAAAAAGTTCTCATTTCGTTCAGCTTATAACTTTGTTGAACGGCAGTTGCACAGTGCAGGGTCTTTCTTGTTGTTTGGAACCATAAATGGATTTAAGGTAAGAGGTGATTCTGCCATTCTTGGAACGGTATACCGCAATGATTTTGGCACAGACGCGAAGATAAGGGAAATAAGATCAACAACGCTCAGTGTTGCGCCAGGCTACACCTACAGCTTAATTCACAAAGGATTTTTCATAAACGCTACGCTTGCCCTGGGGCCGGCACACAATTGGCTGTCCTATAAAACTGAAGATGGAACTACGAAAGATGACATTGAATTTACCGCATTTGTAATTGGGCGGGTTGGACTAGGTTACAACGGTGATCGTTTTTTCGGTGGAATGAGTTATGTAAGTCGGCGAACCCAGGCCAAATTCGACACAGTTCAACTCTCTAGTTCGACGGGTACGTTCAAAATTCTTTTCGGCTACCGTTTTCGTGAAATCGGGTTCCTTAATCGCCGAGCCGCAGACTTACCAAACGCACTTGGGTTTGGGGGCTAATCCTCCTTACTTTTGGGATAATCGAAGAACAGCATTCTTCCCTTTCCCCAATTTACCTCGCTCCACGATTCTACATCAAATTGAAATGCAACAACTCCGCAGGTAGGTACATTGTCAATGTCCAACTCACCATCCAATAAAGAATTCACAAAATCCGTAAGTCCAGGATTATGACTGAGGACCATAACTGTATCGTACTTCTTCTTCAATCCCTGAATGACAGAAAGGATTGTCTCGGCGTCGGAATGGTAAAGCTCTCGTTCAGCCTTGATACCTTCCTTAGGATATCCCAGGATGTCAGCAATTCGTTTGCATGTAGACAACGCTCGCTTTGCAGGACTGGACAGGATTAAGTCGGGATGGATCTCTTTTTCCTTCAGCCGCTTACCCATACGAGGGGCATCACGCTTTCCACGTTCACTCAAGGGGCGCTCAAAATCATCTATATTGGCAGCGTCCCAGCTGGATTTGGCGTGCCGAATAACATAAAGCGTTTTCACGTTTAAATTTACTTACAAAATTCATAAATCTTATCTTAGCGGCCCATGTCAAAGCGCAAAAAGCTTAAGTACACCCTGTTGTACCGATTCGTGCAGTCCTTGATTGCACTCTCCAACGCTGTCCCGCGAAAAATCTGGTTAAGATTTTGCGGCCTTTTAGGGAGGATCGCCTATACCTTTTCAGTGAAATCGAGACAGCAGGTAATTCGCCATCTTACGATCGCATTTGGAGCAGAAAAAGATGAGAAGGAAATTGAAATCTTATCAAGGAAGGTATTTGAGATGCTAGGTAAGAATACAGGGGAGATGCTTCGCGCTACGCGCGTTGAAAGACTGGAGGAGATTGAGAAGTTTTTGACGACATCCGGTGTTGAAAATTTTGAGCTCGCCATGGCGAAGGGTAAAGGCGTTATTTTCCTGAGTTGTCATGTTGGGGCATTTGATCTGCAGGTTGCCAATATGGCTTTGCGGGGATTCGGTTCACATGTTATTGGCACGCGTCTAAAAGATCAGCGACTGAATGATCTGCTTTGGAAGTACAGAAAAAAGTATGGAGCGATACCCATTGAACGCGGTTCGGAAACGTTCCGATTGTTAAAAGTATTAAAATCCGGAGGCACAGTTGCACTATTGATTGACCAGGACACAAAAGTAAAAAGTCGTTTTGTGAATTTCTTTGGGAAACCTGCAGCAACCCCGGTAGGCGCTACTATTCTTGCCATGAAAACCGGTGCTGCTGTCGTTCTTGGTTATATCTATTTGGGAAAAGACTGGAAACAACACATGCATATATTACCTGAAATCCCCATACACTTAAGCGGGGATGAAGAAGCTGATATGGTTTATAACACACAGCGATTAACAGATAGCATTGAAAACATCATACGCCGCCATCCTGAACAATGGGTGTGGATGCACGAGCGCTGGAAAACCCGGCCAGGCGAAGAAATACGATGACATCGGATTGATTGCCTATGATCGATCAAGTGTATAGGATAAGACTCGGAAAGCAAGGCTAAAACATTTTACTTCACAAGCTTTTTGTATCGTATGCGATGTGGCTGCTCATCGCCCAGCCGTTTGATTTTGTTCTCTTCATACTCACTGAAACCCCCTTCGAACCAAAATACCTGCGAGTCGCCTTCAAAGGCAAGAATGTGGGTGCAAACGCGATCAAGAAACCAACGGTCGTGAGAAATAATGACGGCACAACCGGCAAAGTTATCCAGGGCTTCTTCCAAAGCACGTAATGTGTTTACATCAAGATCATTCGTGGGCTCATCAAGCAATAGCAAGTTGCCACCCTGTTTTAACGCAATAGCCAGATGAACGCGGTTGCGCATACCACCTGAAAGTTCACTTACTTTTTTTTGCTGATCTGTTCCGTTGAAGTTGAACTTGCCAACGTAGGCTCTTGAATTTATTTGTTTGCCACCGAGTTCCATCAATTCGTTTCCCCCTGTGATTGCCTGCCAAACTGTATCGTCTGATTTCAAATCATCGTGTTCTTGATCAACGTAGGCAATCTTAACAGTTTCCCCTACTTCCAACGTTCCTGTGTCCGGCATTTCCTTTCCAATAATCATTTTGAACAGCGTTGTTTTCCCAGCACCGTTGGGTCCAATGATTCCCACAATACCGGCAGGAGGAAGTGAAAATGTTAAATTCTCATACAACAGCTTATCACCATAAGATTTCGAAACACCGGTTGCTTCAATAACTTTGTTGCCTAACCTGGGGCCTGGTGGTATAAAGAGTTCCAGTTTATCTTCCTTTTCCCGGGTTTCCTGACTCAATAGTTTTTCGTATGCGCCTATCCGGGCCTTGCCTTTCGCCCGCCGGCCTTTGGGGCTCATGCGAACCCATTCCAGTTCCCGCTCCAATGATCTTTGCCGCTTTGACTCAGTCTTTTCTTCCTGCGCCAGGCGCTTCTGCTTTTGTTCAAGCCAGGAAGAATAGTTTCCCTTCCAGGGGATACCTTCACCGCGGTCTAATTCAAGAATCCATCCTGCGACATTATCCAGAAAATATCGATCATGCGTCACAGCAATAACAGTTCCTTTGTATTGCTTCAGGTGCTGCTCCAACCAGTACACCGATTCTGCGTCTAAGTGATTGGTAGGTTCATCCAGGAGCAATACATCGGGTTCCTGAAGCAAGAGCCTGCACAATGCAACACGTCTTTTCTCTCCACCCGACAAATATTCAATTTTCGCATCGGAAGGCGGGCAGCGGAGAGCATCCATTGCCCGCTCAAGCTTGGTATCCAATTCCCAGGCATTTACGGCATCTAATTTCTCCTGAACTTCGCCCTGCCTGGCAATGAGTTTATCCATTGCATCTGGATCTTCCAGGATTTCCGGGTCACCAAACTTATCGTTAATCACTTCAAATTCTTTCAACAACGCGACGACATCTTTAGCGCCCTCTTCCACTATTTCCTTTACAGTTTTGGTCTTGTCGAGTTGAGGCTCCTGTTCCAGTAGTCCTACTGAATACGTTAGATCAGACACTACTTCACCCTGAAATTCTTTATCGATTCCGGCGATAATACGAAGCAAACTGGATTTTCCAGAGCCATTGAGGCCGAGAACGCCGATTTTGGCACCATAGAAAAAGGAGAGGTAAATGTTTTTGAGTACCTGTTTACCGGGTGGGTATATTTTGTTGACCCCCGTCATGGAGAATATTATCTTATCGTCAGCCATCTGTTGTTTAATTCAGTTGTGTATTTGAGTGTTTCAGCAAGGTATTCACGTTTCCGTTGATATCAGTCTGCGGTTTCTGCAAAGGCCTATTCAGCGGCAAATATCGGAAAAAATCCGTTTGACGGCATGATTAAGCAGGGTTGTCGCTGGTTACATTCTCTAGGAGAATTCGATTTAAAATTGAACTTTCTGGTTGCGGGAAAGGATAGGAGAAATAAAGTTTGTTTTGACCAATTAAATTCTATTTTTGCGGAAAATAGCGGAGGACTTAAAATTATGTATTGGACCTTAGAACTTGCCTCTTATTTAGAAGATGCGCCTTGGCCGGCTACAAAAGACGAGTTGATTGATTATTCTATCCGCTCGGGTGCCCCATTAGAGGTTGTCGAAAACCTTCAGGAATTGGAGGATGACGGACAACCCTACGAAAGTATCGAGGAGATTTGGCCTGATTATCCGACAAAAGAAGATTTTTTCTTTAATGAAGATGAATATTAGGCATCGTGGTCTTACCGTTAGCGATATTGATGTTTTAAAGCTGATCCAAGGTCAGCTTTTTCCGTTTTGAGGAACTGTGGTTTCATCTCTCCTTTTCAGCAATGCCTCTGCGATAACCAGGTCTTCTGCTGTAGTGATTTTAATATTCTCATAGCTTCCTTCAAAGAGTGTTACGGCATGTCCGGCGCGTTCTGCGATACTGGCATCATCGGTGAGATCAGGATCCTCCTTACGTTGGTAAGCCTCTCTTATGAGAGATACGCGAAAAGTTTGGGGCGTTTGTATTAGACGGTAAAGCGAGCGGTCAACTGCCAGGGTACGATCTTGACCTGTTGTAATCCGAATGGAATCTTTAAGGGGAACAGCCGCCACGGCGGACTGTTTTATTGCTGCCAGACGAAATGAGGTACTGATAATACCTGCATTCACCAGGGGTCGCACACCGTCATGAATGGCAACCAAACCATCGCCTTCAATTCTGTCCAATCCATTCTTTACAGATTGATAACGCGTGTCTCCGCCGTGTTGGAGAATAACGGGTATACGAAAGTTATGTTTGAGGCACAATGATCTCCAGGTATCTATATCATGCTCGGCGAGAACCAGGATAATGGTGATTTCTTCCGCATAGCGCTGAAAGGCCAGTATGGTGTGCATTACGACAGGCAGGCCATTTAGCTCCAGGAATTGTTTCCCTATTTTGCTCTTTAACCGCGTGCCTTTACCCCCTGCGACTATAAGCGCGTATTCCCTATTATTCATAGATTTACTAAAATACCAAAACTATGATAGCGCTGAGACTTCTTTTGGTCGTTTTTAATGTAGCTGTAGTAACTTTCCTGATCTACAGAATGCTGGCGGTAGCTAAAGTTCCATTGGCGAAATCTAAGAAGGTCATTATTATAACGGGGGGAGTAATGCTACTACTCGCTCCTTTCGGAATGTTCTTCGGCATTTTTGCGCCGTCACCGCAATACTTCCTGGTTTATCCTGTTGCAATATCGTTGTTTCTTTACCTTACGAAGCAACTTTAGAAACTAGTGTTCCAGACCTTGACCTTGAAGTAATGCATCATTAAATGATAAGCATCGCATCTCCATAGGTAAGAAATTTATATTTTTCTTTTTTTGCTGTTTTGTACGCTTCCATTGCCAGATCGTAACCCGCGAAAGCTGAAGCCATCATGAGCAGCGTAGATTCCGGCATGTGAAAATTTGTGATCATGGCGTTGCAGATCTTGAATTCGTAAGGTGGGAAGATGAACTTATCCGTCCATCCCTCACGCGATTTTAAGCGGTTTGTTGCCGATACGGCAGATTCTAATGCCCGCATAGTGGTAGTTCCAATAGCGCACACGCGATGCTTGGTGTCCAATGCGCGATTAACTATATCAACTGCCTCCTGGCGCACAATGAAATTCTCTGAATCCATCTTGTGCTTCGTAAGATCTTCGACATCAACAGGGCGGAAGGTTCCAAGGCCGATATGAAGGGTGATGTACGTCATTTCAACACCCTTAATTTGAAGACGTTTAAGCAACTGGGGCGTGAAGTGCATACCCGCAGTAGGGGCTGATACAGCTCCCTTATTTTTGGCAAAAATAGTCTGGAACCTTTCTTTGTCTTCGGGTTTTATTTTTCGCTTTATGTATTTAGGTAGCGGGGTTTCGCCTAACGACTCCACCACTTTGTCAAAGGCTTCAGAATCACCTTCAAACAAGAAGCGGATAGTCCGACCACGAGAAGTTGTATTGTCAATAACTTCGGCAACCAAATCACCATTGCCAAAGTAGAGTTTATTCCCCACGCGAATTTTACGGGCCGGATCAACCAGGACATCCCACAGGTGCATTTCAGTATTGAGTTCGCGCAACAAGAAGACTTCAATTTTGGCTCCGGTTTTTTCTTTTCGTCCGTATAAGCGAGCAGGAAATACCATCGTATCATTTCCGACCAATACATCACCTTCACTGAAATAGTCTACAATGTCTTTGAATACTTTATGTTCGATTTTGCCGGTATCTTTATGAACCACCATTAGACGGGATTCATCACGGTTTTCAGCTGGATCAAGGGCAATTAAATTGTTTGGCAGTTCGAACTTAAATTCTGATAACTTCATATTTCTTTAGCAAAAGATGCCCAATGAAGGGTAATTATTTTTAGGAGGTTGCAAAAATAAGGCAATATTTGGCTTTTGTGACAAAAGATATTAGGTTTTTCGAAAGGGCAACAAAAAAACGGCTTTTAGCTCAAATCAGTAATGTAATAAGCAAACTGTCGACTAACCTAAAGCATTAAAACACGTTAATCACCAGGATGAAGACCCTATTTCAGATTTATGAAAGTTTTCGATTTGCCTGGAAGGCCCTGCGGGCAAATGTCCTTCGTACAATCCTGTCATTATTGGGCGTAACGATCGGAATTTTTGCCATTATATCGGTCCTCACGCTGGTAGACTCCCTGGAAAAGAACATTAAGGATAGCCTTAATTTTCTGGGGACCGGTGTGATATACGTAGATAAATGGCCATTCACAGCCGATAATACTGGTGAATACAGGTGGTGGGATTTCTGGCAGCGACCCAATCCTTCGTACAATGAATTCAAGTTTCTGCAAACCAACCTGAATCAAGAGAACGGCATGGCGATTTTTGCAAATAAAGGTAACGTTACAGTTAAATATGAAAGCAATAGTATTGACCAGATTCGGTTGACTGGGGGAAGCCAGGGTTATGATAATGTCTATGAAGTAAAAATTGAAAAGGGAAGATTCTTTAATAATGAGGAGATTGAAGCGGGTAGAAATATTGTAGTGATTGGTTACGAAGTAGCCAATGCACTTTTCTCAAATGGTGCGGATCCGATAGGAAAAACCATAAGAATAAAGAATTTGAAGTATGTTGTAGCCGGAGTAATTCAAAAGGAGGGGCAAAGTTTTTTAGGTACCCCCAGTAACGACTATGCCGCACTTATTCCTTACCAATCTTTCAGAAGATTGTATCAAACGGGAACGGGGCATCCTTTTGAAATAACTTCCCGCATTGGCGTGAAGGGACACGAAACCGATGTGGGATTAGTAGAACTTGAAAATGAATTGAAAGGTATGTTGCGTGCACGAAGGGGTTTGCGTCCGACTGAAAAAGACAACTTTGCACTTAATCGGCCTGAGGCGATTGCTAATGTTATTAGTGGCGTATTTGATGTAGTGGGTACAGCAGGCTGGATTATAGGGGGTTTTTCGATACTGGTGGGTGGGTTTGGAATTGCCAACATCATGTTCGTTTCGGTGAAAGAAAGAACCAGTATAATCGGGCTACAAAAGTCTTTGGGCGCAAAGAATTACTTTATCCTGTTTCAGTTTTTATTTGAAGCCATTTTTTTAAGCCTGATAGGTGGTATGGCAGGATTATTCCTCGTTTATTTAATTACCTACATTCCTATTGGTACACTCGTTGTTGTTTTGACGGTTAAAAACATTGTTCTCGGTCTGGGGGTCTCATCGGTAATCGGGCTGGTATCCGGAATCGTTCCGGCTGCTATGGCTGCCCGACTTGATCCAGTAAATGCAATCAGGGCGTAAAGGTACATGAATGTAAGGACACAGGATTTTGCGTCCTTACATTCAGAAGTCATTTGGATACTTTTTCTTTTTCAAGTTTTTCTTTCTCCGGTTTTTCCAGCACAACCTCCACATGTTCTACGCCGGCAATTTTAGCCTTGATTTTTTTCTCCAACTCTTCCATTAGTTCCGGATTATCTTCAATCAGCTGCTTGACGGAATCTCGTCCCTGTCCTAATTTGTTTCCATCATAAGAAAACCAGGAGCCTGCCTTCTGTATTACATTGAGTTCAACACCAAGGTCGACAATTTCACCAGACTTGGATATCCCTCTGCCATACATGATGTCAAACTCTACTACTTTGAACGGAGGGGCTACTTTGTTCTTGACCACCTTAACTTTCACCCGATTTCCGGTAATGTCATCAGCAGCCTCCTTGATTTGACCTATCCTGCGGATGTCAAGTCGCACGGAAGCATAAAATTTTAATGCGTTTCCGCCCGTAGTTGTTTCAGGATTGCCAAACATGACGCCAATCTTTTCCCGAAGCTGGTTGATAAATACACATGCACACCCTGTCTTACTGATGGTGCCGGTTAATTTGCGCAGTGCCTGTGACATTAGCCGGGCATGGAGACCCATCTTGCTGTCACCCATCTCGCCTTCCAGTTCACTTTTAGGAACAAGCGCGGCGACGGAGTCAATCACAATGATATCAATTGCGCCAGAACGAATCAGGTGATCCGCAATTTCCAACGCCTGCTCACCATTATCGGGTTGTGAGATCAGCAGGTTCTCCGTGTCAATACCGAGTTTTTCGGCATAGGCTTTATCAAAGGCATGCTCTGCATCAATAAAGGCAGCGAGCCCACCTTTCCGCTGTGCTTCGGCAATGCAATGCAGGGTAAGCGTGGTTTTTCCGGATGATTCAGGACCGTAAATTTCAGTTACACGTCCACGCGGTATTCCGCCTATCCCCAGGGCAATATCCAATCCTAATGATCCCGTAGAAATAGCAGGAACGTCCATCACTTTCCCTTCGCTTAATTTCATCACCGTACCCTTGCCGTACGTCTTTTCCAGTTTGTCTAGTGTCAGCTGCAGTGCTTTAAGTTTTTCTTTGGCGTCACTCATAGTATCGATTCAATAGTTAGTTACGAAACAAATCAAGTTGAAACTAAAAAGTAGGGAAGTTACGTTCGGGATTTTGAAGAGCCTACGCTAACGATCAACTTGATAATAAGGTTGAAATTACTACATCACTGTCAAATTAAAAATGGACGTGGATGACATATTCCTTCAAAAAACCCCCGGCATTGCGGGTATTGCTTGAAGACAAAAAGGTTAATTAAATTGTTTTCAAGTAGTTGAGAACCTGGGTTACCCTGTGACAACTACTGTCAAAGCATTAATATTGCGGCGCCTCCGGTCGTTGGATAGTGCAGAATCTGATTATTTCAGAAAAAACCGGCAGTTTGAAATCTTTTGTGCATGGAGGTATACACCTTATTCATCGTATGAGAAACGGAGTAAGTAAAATAGTTAAACGAAGTTTGGTTGGGTTACTCATCACGCTTACCATTAGCATTGTAGTCTTTTGGGATTTGGTGAGCTACGCGTCACGACAAGGCTATGGACAACTTGCCATTATCTGGAATGCCAGGCCCGTGGAAGAATTCCTGAAAGATCCCAGTTTTCCAGACTCCCTCAAAGCCCGGCTTAACCTCATCGATAAAGTAAGAAAATACGCAATTGATTCACTCGGATTGAAAGATACCGAGAATTACAAAACACTTTATGATCAGAAAGGAAACGAGGTCATGTGGGTCGTCATGGCGTGCAAGCCGTTTCAGATGACCCCTAAGCAATGGAAATTTCCAATTTTAGGGGCTGTCCCTTATAAGGGTTTTTTCAATCAGGCAAAAGCGATTGCGCTGAAAGCGGAACTTGAAAGTGAAGGGTGGGACGTGATTGTGCGAAACCCGGGCGGATGGTCAACATTAGGGTGGTTTACGGATCCAATCCTCAGCAAAATGCTAAATAGAAGTGAAGGTGACCTCGCGAACTTAATCATTCATGAAATGGTACACGCTACGATCTTTGTTAGAGATAGTGTCGACTTCAATGAAAACCTGGCCACTTTCATAGGTGATCGGGGAACGGAAAAATTCCTGATCGATTCATACGGGGAGCATTCCAGCGAGTTTCAAACGTATATGGCAGAAGATGAGGATTACGTCAAGTATATTGACCATATGCTTCGCGGAACTCAATGTCTGGATAGCCTTTATTCCACTATGCGTGAGGACGATTCGCGGGAACACAAGATGGTGTTGAAAGAAATGACTATTCGGAGTATTGTAGAATCGCTGGACACCTTGTCATTGGCATTGACGAGAAATCCCTCAAGGCGCTTCAAGGACAAGTTGCCAAACAACGCATACTTTATGAACTTTCGTCAGTATCAGTCTAAGCAAACGGTATTCTGGGATGAATGGAATGATAAATTCAACCGTAATCTGAGAGCGTATATTGGTTATCTCACCAACAATTATCCTTTTTTGTGAATGAAAACCCCTGATGGAATAATCAGAAGGGTCTTGAGGTTAAGGAATTGTTAATAAACTTGACCTCGTTTTTAGTGAACCCTTTTATGCCTACTTTTAGCCAAAGTGTTTAGTTATGGGAAACAAGCAAATGCACAAAGTGCTTGTCGTCGATGATGAAGAACCAATTTTGGAGCTTCTGAAATACAATCTTGAGAAGAATGGATATGAGGTTAAGACTGCCTCAGATGGCGGAAAGGCAGTTGATATCGCACGCAAGTTTTTACCAGATCTGGTTTTGCTGGATATCATGATGCCTAAAATGGATGGTGTGGAGACCTGCCGCCTGCTTCGCGATATCCCGGAATTACAAAAAACCTTCATTGTATTTCTTACTGCGCGTTCCGAAGAATATTCTGAAGTAGCTGCTTTTGATGTCGGCGCTGACGACTATATCAATAAGCCCATCAAACCCCGCGCATTAATGAGCCGGATTGGTGCCCTTTTTCGGCGAGATTCCAAGAAACCATCGTCGACTAGTACGATCACTATTGGGGATCTTACAATTGATAGATCGAGTTATACCATAAAGGTTAAAGGGAAGGAGATTAACCTTCCCAAAAAGGAGTTTGAGTTACTTTTCTTTTTGGCCCAGAATCCCAATAAGGTTTTCAGCAGGGAAGATCTGCTGCAAAATATATGGGGTTCTGATGTATACGTTCTTGCCCGGACAGTAGATGTGCACATTAGAAAAGTACGTGAGAAAATTGGAGATGATTATATTGCCACAGTAAAAGGCGTCGGCTACAAATTTAGCCAGAATCAATAGATCGCTTACGCAAGTCGCGCAGTCTTGCGCACCCTGCAGGAACTTGGGATGGACAGCAAGAACAGTTAAGAGAAAAAAGTATCTTCGCGCATGGTTTACAGCTCACGGGGATTGGCCTTATTGTTGGCACTATGTATTGCCCTTGTTACTTCCTTATTTCTTTCACTTTTTAAGAGTGTAAATTTCAATGTATTGCTGGTAGCGTTTGGCATTAGCTTTTCAGTATCCTACCTATTGATTTTTGTGGTGTTGGAATTTCTGATTTTTCGGGAATTGGCGAAACTCTATAAGCTGATGGCCAAATTAAAAAAGAAAGAGCTCTCCAAAATTGACAAACAAAAGGAGGTCCCCCTGAATCCATTAAAAACGATTAACGAAGATATTTATTCGTTTGCGGAGCTAAAACAAAAGGAAATTGATGAATTAAAAAAACTCGAAGCCTTTCGCAGAGAGTTCATCGCCGATGTTTCTCACGAACTAAAGACGCCTATTTTTGCAGCACAGGGGTTTGTTCACACTCTCCTGGATGGTGCGGTGAATGACAAAAATGTGCGCACTAAATTTTTAAAAAAAGCTGCCAAGAGTCTGGATGGACTTGACATCCTCGTGCAGGATTTGCTTACGCTTTCTCATCTTGAAACGGGTCAAATTAAGATGCACTTTGAGAGTTTTGATTTGCTGAAGCTAACGGAGGAAGTAATGGAGCAATTTGAAGAAAAAGCTGAAAAAAAGGACATCAAATTAAAAATCGAAGATTCAGGGCACAAAGTGATGGTTTATGCCGATTGGCAGCGAATTAATCAGGTAATGACTAACCTCATCTCAAATGCCATTAAGCATTCCGAAGAGGGTTCTGAAGTAGTAATAAATTTTGAGAGCAGCAAAAAGAGTGTTACGACAAAGATTCAGGATTCAGGTGAGGGTATTCCTGCAGAACACCAGGCACGCATATTTGAGCGGTTCTACCGTGTTGACAAAAGCCGTAGTCGGGTGAAAGGGGGTACAGGTTTGGGACTAGCTATCGTAAAACATATTCTGGAAGGCCATAACTCTAAACCAGAAGTTGAAAGCATTCCAGGAAAGGGCTCGACTTTTAGTTTTAAATTGCCACGTGGAAAACCGGATAGTGCTGAGTTATCAGAAGCCCAAAAGAATTAAGAGCCATTGAAACTGCCCAAGATTAAACTTGAAGAGATCATTCTCTTTGAAAACCATGACTTCATTATTGTCAATAAACCCCCATTCTTATCCACGTTGGAGGACCGGCAGCAGAGCGTTAATCTGCTAATGCTGGCCCGGGCGTATGTACCAACTGCCCAGATTTGCCATCGCCTCGATAAGGAAACTTCCGGTGCTTTGGCGATTGCAAAGAATCCCGAGGCCTATCGTCACCTTAGCATTCAATTTGAAAAGCGCCAGGTGCGAAAAATTTACCATGCAGTGGTAGATGGCATCCATGATGTACGCGAGGAATTGGTGGATGTGCCTATTCTTAAGCTGCAGGATGGCGTGGTGAAACTCAGCAAAAGAGATGGTAAGCCTGCCCAAACATACTTTACCTCATTAGTAGCGTACAGGCTCCATACGCTTATGGAATGCCGTCCGGTTACGGGGAGGATGCATCAAATTAGAGTTCATTTATCAGTCCTCGGTGCCCCAATCATAGGAGACACCGTATATGGGGGAAAACCATTTTTTCTTTCTCAGGTAAAAAGAGGGTTCAATTTGAAAAAGGAAACGGAGGAGCAGCCATTTATGAAAAGAATGGCACTGCATGCTTTTTCGTTAGAATTCCTTGATTTGGAGGGAAATGCTTTAAAAGTCCAGGCACCATATCAAAAAGACATGCAGGCACTAATAAGGCAATTGGAACTCAATAGATAGGCGGGTTAGCAGGGCTTACCTTACCCCCACATCGATTGTACAGGGATGGTAAAAGATCGAAACCTTTAGTAAACAGCCCTTTAATCCTTGAATAGCCATTAGAAGCACGATGCAACTTACTCAAAATTCGTAATCAGCTTGCATTTCAGATAACAGGAGTTTACCTTTGTGTCCCTTTTTGAGGGGGTAGTGTGTTAAAATTCGATTTATATCAATTAAAATGGATCACAATAGTTATAAAACAACATATGCTAACAAAGCCACTGTAGAGAAGGGCTGGGTGGTAGTTGATGCAAATGCGCAGGTGCTGGGCCGTATTGCCAGTCAAATCGCCCATATCATTCGTGGCAAACACAAGCCGAGTTACAGCCCACATGTGGATTGCGGCGATAATGTCATTGTTATTAATGCAGAAAAGGTAAGGATGACGGGTAAAAAGTGGACAGATCGTGTGTTATTTACTCACTCAGGCTATCCTGGTGGGCAGCGAGAGCATACACCAATGATGATCCGTTCAAAGCATCCGGAGCGGTTAATTGAACATGCCGTTCGGGGCATGTTACCCAAAAATAGATTGGGTAGCGAGCTTTTCAGAAGTCTGCACGTTTACGCAGGAACCGAACATCCACATTCAGCGCAACAACCAAAAGAATTAAAATTCTGATACATGCAGATTATAAACACAATCGGTAGAAGAAAAACATCCATCGCAAGGGTATATGTTAAACCTGGTAAAGGGGATATTATTATAAACGACCGCGAGCTTAAGGACTATTTTCTGTCTGAAATCCATCAAACCTTGGCAAAGCAGGCGCTGGCAGCTTTAAAACTTGAAGAAAGTTATGATGTAACAGTCAATGTTGAAGGTGGGGGGATTACTGGTCAGGCTGAAGCTGTGCGTTTAGGCATTGCTCGTGCTTTGGTAGAAATCAGCCCTGAAAACAAACCTACCCTTAGAAAAGAAGGCTTTATGACGCGCGATTCTCGTATGGTTGAGCGTAAGAAACCTGGTAGAAGAAAGGCGAGAAAGAAATTCCAGTTTAGCAAGCGTTAATCGTAACAAGAGAATGGCTGAAAAATTAACATATCAGGAATTGTTGGATGCAGGTGTACATTTTGGTCACCTTACCCGCAAGTGGAACCCAAAGATGTCTGAGTACATCTTTATGGAAAATAATGGTATCCATATTATTGATCTTAATAAAACATTGGCGCGCCTGGATGAGGCAACTTATGCTTTAAAGAACATTGTTCGGTCCGGGCGTAAAATAATGTTTGTTGCAACTAAGAAGCAGGCAAAGGATATCGTAACGGAAGAAGCCAAAAGGTTAAATATGCCATATGTAACCGAGCGTTGGCTTGGTGGTATGTTGACAAACTTTGCGACAATCCGTAAGTCTTTGAAGAAACTTTCGCAGATAGAGAAGTTGATGAAGGACGAGGCGTTCGAAAACCTTGCAAAGCGTGAACGATTGATGGTTACGCGCGAAAAAGCAAAACTTGAAAGATTGCTAGGCGGTATCGCAGATCTTAACAGGCTTCCCGCTGCACTTTTTGTAATTGATGTCAAGCGCGAACATATCGCGGTGACTGAAGCGCAAAAATTAAATATTCCTGTATTCGCTCTCGTAGATACTAACTCAGATCCGTCAGGAGTTGATTTTCCGATTCCTTCCAATGATGATGCTTTTAAGTCGATTTTTATTCTCACAAAGTACATCAGCAAAGTGATAGAAGAGTCACTTATGGAGCGTAAGAAAGACAAGGAAGATGCAGCGCATAAGAAAGATGAAGAGGAAAAAAGACGCGTTGACGAACCAGTAGAAGAAGCGAAATAAAACACAACATAAGTTAACCAGTCGTCCTGCCGCTTTGCAACAATGTAAGCTGGTAGGACGATTTGTTTAGCGCCTTACCGTAGTTCATAATTGTAAATTGAAAATAACTATGTCAACAATTTCAGCACAAGATGTAAACAAACTCCGCCAAATGACAGGTGCAGGTATGATGGATTGTAAAAAAGCCCTTACCGAAGCCAACGGAGATTTTGAAAAAGCTATTGAAATTCTTAGAAAAAAGGGTCAAAAGGTTTCTGCTTCACGGTCTGACAGAGACGCGAAGGAAGGCTCAGTGTTCATCAAGGTGAGTGATGACCAAAAAGAGGCTGTTTTGATCGCACTGAACTGCGAAACGGATTTTGTTGCAAAAAATGAAGAGTTCCAGGCGCTGGGCAAATTGATTGTTGATACCGCATACGCCAAGAAGGCTGCCGATAAGGACACATTGCTGGACCTAAAAGTTGGTGAGTTTTCCTTACGTGATAAGATTGTTGAACTGGTAGGTAAGATTGGTGAAAAAATTGAAGTTAGTGAGTATGTTCACATGAAAGGGGAGGCAGTAGTATCATATATTCATGCCGGTTCGAAGCTTGGTGTGCTCGTTTCATTGAAAGATTTGGACGGTAAGGATGTATCACCAAGCATTCTCGGAGCGGGGAAAGACGTGGGAATGCAAATTGCCGCAATGAACCCTGTAGGTATTGACGAGAACTCCGTTGATAAATCCGTAATCGAGAAGGAACTTGAAATCGCCAAGGCACAGATCCTGGCTGAGGGAAAACCGGAAAATATGGTGGAGAAAATCGCAAAAGGTAAGTTGAATAAATTTTTCAAAGACAATACGCTATTGCACCAGCCTTTTGTGAAGGACAATGCAAAAACAGTGGGGCAATACCTTGATAGTATTAAGAAAGGCTTAACAGTTGCAGAATTCAGGCGTGTAGCAATAGGATAAATCGATCCTCCCCAGGAAAAGGAAAGCCAGGTAACTACCTGGCTTTTTTTTGCACTTTTTATCCCGGCAATAGGGGTTTCATCCGGCGCAGTTGTCTTTATGCCGTAACCAATACTATTAATCATGCTAAAACAGACAAAATCCTTATCCGCATTGATTTTATTACTTGTTGTAATAACTTTCTCTGCATGCGAAACAGAAGATCCGGGTCCACTTCAAGTGTATGAAAAAGAGTTTTCATTGATCGATTTTGACCGACTGGAAATGGGAAGCGCTTTTAACATTCAGGTTGTCCAATCAGCCAACTTCAGCATCCACGCGAAAGGAGATCGCAGAAATATTGATGATCTCAAGGTTTTCAAAAGCGGCAGCACCCTTATCGTAAAGTTTGATGAGTACACTAATCGCATTCACGAAACGTATATAACGATCGCAATGCCTTCACTCGAAGCAATAAACTTTTCTGGCGCAAGCACTTCCACTATTAAAGGTTTTGGAAGCGATGAAAACCTTGATGTATACTTGTCCGGAGCATCTGTTTGTCAACTCATTGGGGATTATCGCGAAATAGACCTGATATTGTCAGGTGCGTCCAGTCTTCTGCTCAATGGCCAGGGCTATGAAATTAGCGCAGAGATCTCCGGGGCATCTTTGTTGACAGCGTTTGATTATCCAGTGCAACAAGCTTCTGTTTCTCTTTCGGGCGGAAGTATTGGAAAGGTCTCGGTTACGGATGAATTAATTGCGGTAGCAACGGGTGCCAGTTCTTTGCTTTACCATGGCAATCCCGCTGTTACCTCCAATGTTTCAGGGGCGAGTATTGTGCAGCAGGATTAGGCAAAAATATTTTCAGCCACATGAAAGGCTGCCACTAAGGCAGCCTTCTTCATTTGGGTCCTGAAGGTGAAAAGTGACATTTCCATTATTTTGTGCGAGTTACATTTTCCGCTTTAAAACCTATCACAATGTCAAAACTTTCCTGCATCTTTATCGCAAGCTTGGGTCTTATTATTTTACGCGTATGATCCTGATAATGTGATTTTGGCAGGTCCGGGCAATTCCTGAAGGCTTCAATCCTGAGGCTTAATCAGCGCATTACGCCAATCAAATGTCAGTTTCAAAAAAAATCAATTCATTCATCCTTCTATTGAAGCAGTCACTCCTTGGCGAACAGCAGGATTATACGTCCGGGAGTATAGACAGGGCCATCCTGCTTTTGTCCATACCAATGATTCTGGAGATGTCAATGGAATCATTATTTGCTGTAATTGATGTTTACTATGTCAGTCAATTGCACGACAACGATGCAGTTGCCACTATCGGTTTAACAGAATCAATTCTCACCTTGATTTATTCCCTTGCAATGGGCATAAGCATGGGGGCTACTGCGATGGTAGCCCGAAGGGTTGGTGAAAAAGATATCAAAGCAGCTGAGGTTGCCGCTGCACAGGCAATTTTTGTTGGCGTTGCGTTGTCACTGGCAATAAGTATTTCCGGGGTTTTCTTTTCAACGGATTTGCTCCGCGCAATGGGTGCAAATGAGCATTTAATCGTAAAAAATTCGGGCTACATTAAATGGATGTTGACTGGCAACATTACGATCATGATGCTATTCCTTGTCAATGGTATTTTCCGCGGTGCCGGAGATGCTTTCATTGCCATGCGATCATTGTGGCTTGCGAATATTCTGAACATTATGCTGGATCCTGTTTTTATTTTCGGCCTCGGTCCTATACCGGCGTTTGGGGTTGAAGGCGCTGCGATTGCAACAAATATTGGAAGAGGTATGGGCGTGTTGTACCAGTTGTATCATTTTCAAAAAGGAAAAGGCTTGATTAAGCTTCATGCCGAGAACCTGCTGATTCAGTGGAAAATAATAGTCCGGCTGATAAAAGTATCGGCTGGTGGCACAAGTCAATTCTTGATTGGTTCTGCCAGTTGGATTTTCCTGGTGCGTATTATGGCGGATTTTGGAAGTGCTGCGCTGGCCGGTTATACCATTGCGATCCGAATTATTGTGTTTGCTATTCTTCCAGCCTGGGGTATGGCAAATGCGGCGGCTACTTTGGTAGGTCAAAACCTTGGGGCAGGCCATCCCGAACGAGCGGAAAAATCAGTGTGGCGGGCCGCGTTCTTGAATATGGTTTTTTTAGCCTTCGTGACCGTATTATTCTATAGCCTCGCAGGCCCAATTTTGCGTCTTTTCACCGGTGATGAGGAGGTTTTGCGAAATGGAATCCAGTGCCTTCAAATTGTATCCCTCGGTTATATATTCTATGCCTATGGCATGGTAATCAATCAGTCTTTCAACGGCGCCGGCGATACACGCACGCCAACTATTATCAGTTTCTTTGGTTTCTGGCTTTTTCAGATTCCACTTGCCTACGCATTGGCAAATTGGTTTGCGGTTGGCCCGGTTGGCGTTTACTCCGCCATCGCAATTGCAGAATCGCTGATGGCCATTATAGGGATTGTTATCTTCAGGCAAGGAAAATGGAAGAAGGTTGAAATCTAAAATCACTAATCCTAATTACGGCACTTGCCGACCCAAAGTGCCAACCAGGTATACACCTTCTTTATTGCCTGCTAATTTTATTGTTCTCTTTTCCTGAAAGCTGCTTTAAAAGCGTTGCTTAACTCTTCACCAGCTTTTTTCAAACGCTCCTCAACCTCTTTCCAGCGTTCTTTATTTTCCGATTCGTTTTTCAGTTTTTCTGCAGATCGCTTCAACTCTTCGTATTTCATGTTAAATTCTTTTTGCAGTCTTTCACCGGCTTCACTTAGTTCATCAATAAAATCATCCACCTTTTTGCCGAAATTATTGAAGGTTTTTTCCTTTTTTCCCTGATCATTTGTTTCCATTTGCGCCTATTTGTTTACAATTTACGAAGCTAATATTAAAACAAGCCTGAATACTGAATGGCATTCACGATACCCAACTGTTTAATACGCAATGAGGCCGTGGAAGGTTGTGCGGGCACATCAATTATACTACTTTTGACAAATAGCAATCAGTCGTGAATAAATTAATACGTTTTTCAATCGTTATCATGATGGTGTTTTTAATTGATGCGTGCGCCTCACATAAGCCTCACAAGAAATTAAAGCCCGGAAAACCGATTCCTTGTCCGCTAAAAGATTGCTAATGAATTTTCGCAAAATCGTTATTGCCGTTGATGGATATTCAGCTTGTGGTAAGAGTTCGACAGCAAAAGCAGTCTCGGCTATATTAGGTTATCGCTATATTGACAGCGGGGCCATGTACCGGGCGGTTACCTTGTACTTCCTGGATCACCATGTTGCGCTCTCCAACCCGAAGGAGATTGCCCGGGCGTTGAAGAAAGTTGACATCACTTTTAGGATCAATTCAACAAATAAATCAGAAACGTATCTGAATGGACTTAATGTAGATAAGCCAATCCGTACCATGCGGGTGTCTGAATTGGTAAGCCAGGTTAGCGCCATAAGAGAAGTTCGTATTGCGATGGTTGAACAGCAGCGTAGAATGGGTAGAGAAAAAGCTGTCGTTATGGACGGGCGTGACATTGGAACAGTCGTTTTTCCGCAGGCTGACCTCAAAATATTTATGAATGCTGATCTGCTTGTTCGCGCTTTCCGAAGACAAAAGGAATTGTTGGATCGCGGTCAGCTAGTGGACCTGGATGATGTGATGGAAAACATTATCCTGCGGGATAAAACGGATACGACAAGAGCTGAAAGTCCCTTGAAGCAAGCAGAAGACGCTATCTTTTTGGACACTACCAATATTACCCTTGATGAGCAGGTTGATGAAGTAGTACGGCTGGCCTTATCAAAGATAATTGGGCCCCAATGAAACGATAATTGGGTGCATGGTTATAGCAGGTCTGCTACATGTAAAAATGCGGTTTTTACCGAAGGCAATTAAATCCGAATCCCTTATTGAATGTTCGAAAAAATGCTAATTTTGCCACGTTCCTAAATATACCGCCACGTACATGGGCAAATTTATTCGCTTAAAGAAAGGCTTTGATATTAACCTGGCTGGGAAAGCCGCCTTGAAACTTGCAGTAGCTGACCAGCCTGATACTTTCGCCATTAAACCAACCGATTTTCAAGGTATATACATGCCGAAAATGCTCGTTGCAGAAGGTGATATCGTGAAAGCTGGATCTCCTTTATTTCGGGACAAAAGGAATGAAAAAATTGTATTTACCGCGCCGGTTAGCGGAGAGATTGTTGAAGTAAATCGAGGTGAAAAAAGAAAGTTATTAGAAGTCAAAATCCTGGCCGATAAGTCAATAGACTACTTACCATTCACGAAATATTCAGTATCAGAAATTCCAAGGTTGACCCGGGAAGTAGTCCAGGATCAACTGTTGAGCAGTGGTGTGTGGCCAAACATAATACAGCGGCCATATGGAATTGTTGCAGATCCTGCTGAAACCCCAAAATCCATTTTTATTTCAGGGTTTGATAGTCATCCCCTTGCACCAGATTACAATCTGCTATTCAAAGGCCAGGAACAATTTTTCCAGATCGGCATTGAAGTATTGAAGAAATTCACCGCCGGGCATGTCCACCTAAACGTGCATTCAGAGCGGGAGATTAGCCCTGTATTTTCTCAGGCAAAGGGAATAGAGTTAAACAAATTTTCCGGCCCGCATCCCTCGGGATGTGTTGGGGTTCAGATCCACCATATTGATCCGATCGGCAAAAGTGATGCCGTCTGGACGATCAACCCATATGGTGTAATACAGATCGGTAAACTTTTCCTGAATGGTGTTTATGATGCTTCGAAGATCGTTGCCATCGCAGGTTCTGAAGTTGTGGATCCTCAATATTATAAAACATACACGGGTGCTTCAGTGAAGAAATTCCTTCAGCGTAACCTTAAGCAAGAACATGTGCGGGTAATTTCAGGTAACGTTCTCACCGGCACCAGAATCGGAAAAGAAGATCATATTGGTTTCTTCGATCAGCTGGTTTCAGTAATCCCGGAAGGAGACCAATACGAATTCCTGGGGTGGATTACACCTTCGTCGAAGAAATTAAGTTTTAGCCGTGCCTGGGGGCTATTCTCATTTCTTAACTATAACAAGGAGTATATCCTGAATAGCAATACCAGAGGTGAACCGAGGGCTTTCGTTCAGACAGGTGTTTTTGAAAAAGTGACACCAATAGACATTTTGCCTACTTATTTGTTAAAAGCAATAATAGCAGAGGACTATGACGAGATGGAGGCATTGGGTATTTATGAGGTCATTGAAGAAGATTTGGCCCTATGCGAATTTGTCGATGTTTCCAAACATCAGGTGCAAAGTTTATTGCGAGAAGGAATTGACTTAATGCTCAATAGCTGATTAATATGAAATTTCTTAGAGATACACTTGATAAATTAAAGGAGGATTTCGAAAAAGGCGGAAAGTGGGAAAAATACTACTACGCCTTTGAAGCGTTGGATACATTTGCTTTTGTCCCAAATACAACTACAGCGGAAAAAGGGGCGCAGATTCGGGATGGGGTCGACATGAAGCGGTTGATGATGACAGTGATTATCGCGATGATACCGTGTCTGCTATTTGGGATCTATAATGTAGGGCAGCAGCACTTTCTGGCCCTTGGTCAGGTGGCGGAATTTTGGGACAAAGTTTTAATTGGGGCCTTTCAGGTCGTTCCCATTATTATTGTTTCCTATGCCGCAGGACTGGGAGTAGAATTTGCCTTTGCAACCTTCCGAAGACATCCTGTAAATGAAGGATTCCTGGTGTCAGGAATGCTTATACCGCTGGTGATGCCCCCAGATATTCCACTTTGGCAAGTGGCCGTTGCTACCATTTTTGCTGTGGTCATTGGTAAGGAGGCCTTTGGTGGAACGGGCATGAATGTATTGAACGTTGCGTTGACTGCTCGAGCATTTTTATATTTCGCCTATCCTGTAGATATGGCAGGTGAAGTATGGACTTATATCCCTGAAGGAGCAAAAGCAGTTGCGGGTTATTCCGGGGCTACGCCGTTGGCGATTGCCTCAACAACGGGTGAAAATGCCATTGTAGCATTTAATGCCTTTGGCGCGGGCTGGGCTGATAATATTTATAGTTTCACCAATATGTTCTTAGGTTTTATTCCCGGATGTATAGGGGAAACTTCTACCTTGATGTGCTTGATTGGGGCATTTGTCCTTGTTGTAACAGGGGTAGGCAGCTGGAAGATTATCATAAGTGTTTTTGCCGGAGCGTATGGAATGGGCTTATTTTTAAACCTTGTAGGCAGTACACCATTCGCCATGATGCCTGCACACTATCATTTGGTAATGGGTGGACTGGCATTCGGTGCCGTGTTTATGGCTACCGATCCAGTTACTGCGACACAGACAGAAACCGGAAAATGGTTCTATGGTTTTTTGATTGGACTATTTACGGTGCTTATCCGTGTATTTAATCCGGCTTACCCGGAAGGTATCATGCTGGCGATACTCTTAATGAATGTTTTCGCTCCGCTGATTGATTATTTTGTGGTTAGGGCAAACAAAAAAAGGAGATTACAACGTGCGACAGTCTAATCTATACATCGTTATCTACGCCTCAGTCCTCACCATTGTGTGCGGTGGACTACTGGCACTGGCTTCAGAAGGTTTAAAAGAACGCCAGCAATTCAACATTGCGCAAGAGCAGAAAAAAAATATTCTTTCTACGGTGATAACGTTGGAGGATGGGCAGGATATCAGTGCGCTTTATGCTAAAGATGTGAATGAGTTTGTCGTTGATTTTCAGGGCAATGTAGTGGATGGCATCAAGCCTCAGGAAGTAAATCTTGCCGCAGAATATAAGAAATCACCCCAGGATCGTTTGTTGCCTGTTTATGAATTCAAGAATGCGAGTGATCCCAACAAAGTCGACTATGTTGTCCTTCCTATTCATGGATTTGGATTATGGAATGAAATATGGGGTTTTGTCGCATTGGAGTCTGACATGAATACGATTCGAGGTGTCAATTTTGATCATAAGGGCGAAACACCCGGTCTGGGGGCCAGAATCGCGTCTGATGCTGCGGTGCAAGGCAGATATAGGGGCAAGTCCATCTATGATGGAGACAAGCTTGTTTCTGTTACCATGATGAAAGGAGAGGGGAATGATTACAGTGGTAAGCCCCACGAGGTTGATGGAATGTCGGGTGCTACCCTTACAGGCAAAGGCGTTAACAATATGATGCGCGATTACCTGTTCTGTTACGAGAATTATCTAAAGAAGAAAAAAGCTAATAGCTAATACGATGAGTGAAACTATTCAAGAAGCAGCAGTAGCGGTAGAAAAGAAAAGTGAACCGCTCTTTTCTAAGAAGAATAAAAAGCTGATCACCAATCCATTGGATATTGATAATCCAATCACAGTGCAAGTATTGGGTATTTGCTCTGCCCTTGCGGTCACTACGCAGCTGAAGCCTGCCTTCATCATGGCACTCAGCCTGCTTGTCGTGACAGCATGTTCCAACGTTGCGATTTCGATGATGCGCAACTCAATACCTTCGCGCATCAGGATTATTGTTCAGCTGGCAGTTGTCTCTCTTTGGGTTACATTGGTCAATGAATTGCTGAAAGCCTATGTTTACGACGTATCAAAACAACTTGCGGTATTTGTGGGTTTGATCATCACCAACTGTATCGTTATGGGCCGACTGGAAGCTTTTGCCATGAGCAATAAACCAGGTCCTTCATTTTTGGATGGTTTGGGAAATGGTTTAGGGTACGGATTAATCCTGATGGCTGTTGCATTTTTCCGCGAACTATTGGGAAGCGGAGCATTATTTGGTTTCAAGGTATTTGAAGCCGTTGGATTTCACTATAAAGGAAATGGGCTTATGCTCCTACCGGCTGGTGCTTGTGTTGTTGTTGGTGTTCTTATATGGTTGCAAAGAAGTTTTAACGGGTATCGCGAATCACATTAATTTGATCTGAAATGGAAAATCTGATAAACATTGGTGTACGATCGATCTTCGTTGACAACATGATATTTGCCTACTTTCTGGGCATGTGCTCTTTTCTGGCAATCTCGAAGAAAGTGGATACCGCATTCGGACTGGGCGTGGCCGTTATCTTCGTGCTGGGCATTACGGTCCCGATTAATTGGCTTATTCAAAATTATGTTTTAAATGCAGGTGCCTTGCTGTGGCTTGGATCTGATTTTGCGAACGTTGATCTTAATTTCCTTCAATTCATTGTCTTTATTTCTGTTATTGCTGCCGTTGTACAATTGACTGAGATGGCAATTGAAAAATTTTCTCCGGCTTTGTATGGCACGTTGGGAATCTTCCTTCCATTAATTGCCGTGAACTGTTCAATTTTAGGGGGTGCTTTGTTTATGGTTGGAAGGCCTTATAATTTAACAGAGGCAACGGTATTTGGATTTGGCTCGGGTATAGGCTGGCTGCTGGCAATTGTTGCGCTGGCCGGAATCCGGGAAAAAATGAAATACTCAAATGTGCCCGGGCCACTGAAAGGATTGGGAATCACATTTATCCTCGTAGGACTAATGTCATTCGGATTCCTTAGTTTCATGGGATTCTCATTATAAAAGAGAAATACTTACTAACCTGAGGCTTCCGAGAGAGACGGAGGCCTTTTTTTGTTTTACATTATGGACAACACCGTGAGACGTATTCTGCGCTACTTTTTTAGTGGCACGCTTTTCATTGTTCCACTTGTGGCAACAGCCTATTTTGTTTATGTATCTTTTCGATGGCTTGATAATCTCCTGAATCTTCCTTACCCGGGGTTAGGTGTTGCGATTATACTTTTCGCGATCACGGCTTTTGGCTACTTAACAACGAATTTTGCATTTAAGACCGCTACCGATTGGTTTGATCACGGGATGAACAAGATCCCACTTGTCAAGTTGATCTATTCTGCCGTGAAGGATTTGCTCGGTGCCTTTGTGGGGGACAAAAAGAAATTCAATAAACCGGTATTGGTAAGGATGAACAAAGAAAATAGCTTGTACCAGCTTGGTTTTATTACCCAGCCTGACTTAACTGCACTGGGATTGATGGATATGGTGGTAGTATACTTTCCGCACTCCTATGCATTTTCCGGAATCCATTATTTTGTTCCCAAGGAGAATATAAAAACGCTCAACATTCCGGGGCCCGTGGCGATGAAGTTTATTATCTCCGGCGGTGTAAGTGGATTTCGGGAAGGCTAGGCACACAAAAGGTGTGTATCTTGCCTGATCCCTATCTCCTCAATTAAGCGCTCTATTTAATTCTGAAACTCACACCGAGGAATACGGGGTATAAGCCCACGCCTACTTCTCCAAAGGCGGCAAACTTATCGCTAAAATACCAGCGTGCTCCTGCGTAAACTCCTCCACGCACACCACTACTGACACCACTATAATACAGAGCGTCAGCGTTATCGCTTCCGCTGGAATATCCAAGAAATGCACCTGCATAGGGGTCAAATTTATCGTTATTTACCTTCAGAAGTTTGGCGAAGTGATAGGATCCCCTGGCGCCGAAGTCTATAAAGGTAGCATTGTAGTCGCCATTCAATCCTATTCCTCCATAGGCATAGCTTTTGGTGGTAAAACCGAAATAGGGGCCTACGGCAATTTCATCCGTAATTGAAAATTCAGCATTAACGTTAATGCCTATGGCGAAACCTCCGCTGCTGTTATAAAAATCCCAATAACCGAAACCTACTCCGGGATTTATTATTACGCTGCCTTTTTGATAGTCGTTCTGGGCAAATGAGTCTTTGTGCGCCAACAGCAGGAAACCAAGACAAAGTACGGTCAGGATGGTGCTTTTCATATTCATAGAGGTTTATTTTAATGTAAAACTAATATACAATCATATAAGTTAGACCGCTTACAGTCGAAATTTTCACAACCATAAGTCCTAATAAACGAGCGTGATTCTTAACCGGTTTTCAGTGACATAGTTTGCGAAAAATAGATAAAATAAAATATATAAAACCAGACTTTTGTCACCTTCTGCGATTAATAAATATTGAATTTCAGCCTTGAAAAAAGCCAGCAATGGTCAGTATTTTGGAAAGCTCATGCTATTTTATTCAAACACCTTCGTAGTGGGTTATTTATGCAATTACGCCAGATCCGACCAATTCCTCACCCGCATACCAGGCAGCAAACTGGCCTGGTGTAATACTTTTCTGTGGTTTATCAAAAATGAT
>Ga0224505_10000297_pt1 | contig 34752 bp, 24 predicted proteins | sample SF_Jan12_sed_USG_FD_169102 | JGI IMG/M metagenome (GOLD analysis project Ga0224505, IMG submission 169102) | Sediment microbial communities from San Francisco Bay, California, United States - SF_Jan12_sed_USGS_4_1 | ecosystem: Environmental > Aquatic > Marine > Sediment | place: USA: California... | reverse complement strand
CAGAGACGCCAGTCCCGGGCGGGCCGGTTCCGGCCGCACCCTGGGCGGCGCCCATCGCCGCGCTCTGGCCGCCGCTCTACGCCGACATGCCCGTCGGCACGGCGCTCGATGTGGAGGATCGCCCGGCCGACGCCGCCATGAGCGTGAAGACGTTGCTCGACGACGTGCCGGAAGGCGCCAGCGAACTGCGGGTCTCGGACGCGCTGAACCTGCTGCCGAACGACGTCCTGGCGGTCGACGCGGACGATCCGAGTCGCCAGGAGATCGTCATCGCATTGCAGGTCAACCTGTCGGCCGCCGCGGCCGACTGGGCCCGTGTGCGAATCAACCAGCCGCTCGCATTGCTGCATCGTCGCGGCGCGACCGTGCGCCGACTGCAGGCGGCGGTACCGTCGCTTTCGACGACGCTGAACTACGCGGCCGTGGCCGGCGACGAGGTGCTCCTGTTCGACACGACCGGGTTCGCAGGACGTCATCAGATCTGCCTGCGGCCCCCCGGTCCGCCCGCCGCGGCTGCCTTCCAGCAGCTGATTCCGCTGCTGGTGCGCAGCGATGCGCAAGGCTTCTATCGGCTGCCGCCGATCTCGCGCGCCGGGAAGATCGAGCTCTACGCGAGGGATTCCGGATCGTCTGCATCAAGCGCAGTCGAGTTCATTCCCGACTACGACCAGCACGAGAACCAGGTCGACGTCATTGTCTAGGCGGATCGTGAGGAGAACGCCATGCCCGAATACCTAGCCCCCGCGGTGTACGTTGAAGAGGTTGACACCGGCTCCAAGCCGATCGAAGGCGTGTCGACCAGTACCGCCGGGATGATCGGCGTCACGGAGCGGGGACCGGTCGGCGTACCGATCCTCGTGACCAGCGTCGGTGAGTTCCGCCGGACGTTCGGCGAGACGCTGAACGCGGACCCGTACGGGGAACACCGTTTCCTGCCGCACGCAGTCGAGGGCTTCTTCACGAATGGCGGCAAGCGTCTGTACGTCGTCCGCGTCCTGAGGCTGCTCTCGGCGGCCAACGCGTCCGCGACGCTGTTCCGCCATCAGAGTGACGCGGCGGCGGGCACGCTCGTCATCCGTTCGGCTGCCGCGGCGTCGGACGTGCTGACCGTCCAGGGGGCGACGCCACTCGTAGTGGCGGCCAACGACTGGGTGCGCATCGGAACGGGATCCGACGCGGAATATCGGCAGGCCTCGGGCGCGCTCACCGCGTCGACCGTATCGATCACCACCGGGTTGCCGCTGCAACGATCGCACGGGACCGGCGCCAACGGCGTCGAGCACTACGGCGCGCTGCCGGCGGTCGCGGTGGCGCTCACGCTGGTCGGCCGCCATGCGGCCGGCGCGACGTGGCTCACGCTTACCGGCGGTGCCGGCGTCGTCGCGGACCGCATCTTGCAGCTTTCGGCCGGCGCGCTGATGACCAACGAGGAGCTGATATTCCTGCGCAGCGCCGTCGACCTGGGCGGTGGGAGCTGGCGCGTCGAGCTGGAGACGCCACTGCAGTTCGACCACGCCGACGCGGAGGATGCCCGCGTTCTCGGTGCGTTGCCCGCGCCCGGGGCAGCAGACCTCGAGACGTTGGCGCGGCCGGCGGTTCCTGGCGACTCCATCGTGGTCGTCGGCAACAACGGTGGGTTTGCGGCCACGCATTTCGTACGGTTCGTCGCTGGCACGCGCGGCGAGCTGCGTCGGATAGGCGACGTGCACGCGGTAGATCTCGGGGCGCCGCTCGGCACGCTCGTCGCCGCGGGCGTCCAGGCCGCCCACGTCACCACGACCGACAATGGCGCCGTGCGCATGCTCGACGCCGCGTTGCCGGCTGGTGCGCAGGCATTCCTGCTCGACAATCGACAGAACATCGTTGCCGGGAGCGTGCTGCGTGTCGGCGCGGCTGGCGATCCGGATGTCGAGTACGCAATCGTGCAGGCGGTGCCGAATCCGACCGGGGTCGGGCTCGATCCCGGCCGAGTCGTGCTCGCGTCGCCGCTCGGCCGTCCGCATGGCGGCAACTCGGCCGCGTCGCGCCAGATTGTCGCGGTGCAGACCATCACGCCGACGGCCGACGCCGCCACGACGCTCCATGGCGCGGCGGCGGGTGCGACGACGCTGCTCGTCACGGGGCCACTGCTCACCGCAGCGGCGACAGCCAGCGACCTCGTCCGACTCACCGCGGGCGGCCGGGTGTTCTACGCCCGGATTGCGGCCCACACGCAACGCCCCGTGCAGCAGTTGAACCTGTCGGCGCCGCTGCAACTGCCGCACGCGGCGCCGCAGCCGGTGGTCGTTCGGACACCGCTACTCGACGTGTTCGCACTCGACGCGGGAGAGTGGGCTGATCGCCTGCGCGTGACCGCCATGCGGGAGCCGACTCCGCTCGTACGCAGCGCGATACGGTCAGACGCGTCCGGCATCCAGGACCCGACCCACATCCGGCTCGATTCCGCGGCCGGCGTGGAGCCCGGGACGATCCTGAGCCTGGCCGACGGGACCGGCACACCGATCGATGTGCCGTTCAAGGTGATCGGTGTCGACCGGCAGAACGGTTATCTCATCACGCTGGCGACGGCGCTGCCAGCGGCGGCGGGGCTTGGCTCCGCGATCGTGTCGATGGAGTTCGCGATCGGCGTCTACATCCTGCGCCAGCCGGATCCGACGCAACCGTCGCGCAACAACCGGGTGATCGACTTCGAGTCCTTCCGCCACCTTTCGCTCGACCCTCGCCACAGCCGCTATCTGCAGCGGGTGATCGGCACAACGTGGACCCCGGGCGCCGCAAACGACGACGACGACCGCCCGCTGCGGCGCGAGGACCGGCGATCGGAGGGCGGGTCTGCTTACGTGCGTGTCCGGGATCGTGCCTGGGCGCTCACAGAGCCCCTGCGCACGACGACGCTGCAGAGCATCCGCAGCGGCCCCGAGTTCCTGGTCGACGAGCTGCCCGACGGGCGGCGCGAGCCGTCGCGGCGGTCCCTCGCTGGCGGCGGCGACGGCATCCCGCTGCTGCAGGACAGCGATTACGTCGGCACGGACCATCCCGATCCGGAGCGACGCACCGGGTTGCACGCGCTGCGGAACGTGGAGGACATCAGCATCGTCGGCGCGCCCGGCCGTGTCAGCGCCGAACTGCAGGGGGCGCTCATCTCGCACTGTGAACTGATGCGCTACCGCTTCGCTGTGCTCGACGGCGTGCCGCCACCGAATGACGCGCTGGCGGATATCCAGACACAGCGCCAGCAGTTCGACACCAAGTACGCCGCGCTGTACCACCCCTGGCTGGTCGTCCCGGACCCGTACCCAGTAGTTCTGCCACCGCCCGACTACGCCGTCCCGCCCTCCGGTCACGTGATCGGTGTGTATGCGCGAACGGACATCGAGCGAGGGGTGCACAAGTCACCGGCCAACGAGGTCGTGCGCGGTGTCACGGGCCTGCAGCGGGCGCTCACCAAGGAGCAGCAGGACGTCCTCAATCCGTATCCGGTGAACATCAATGTGATCCGCGACTTCCGCAACAACAACCGCGGCATCCGGGTCTATGGCGGACGCGTGATTACCAGCGACTCGGACTGGAAATACGTGAACGTGCGCCGCTTGTTGATCTTCATCGAGGCGTCGGTGGATCGCGGCCTGCAGTGGGTCGTGTTCGAGCCGAACGCCGAGCCGCTGTGGGCGCGAGTGCGCCGCTCCGTGAGCAACTTCCTGACGCAGGTATGGCGCAACGGCGCGCTCGAGGGGACCAGGGTCGAGGAGGCGTTCTTCGTCAAGTGCGATCGCACGACCATGACGCAGACCGACATCGACCAGGGCCGGCTGATCTGCCTGGTCGGCGTGGCACCCGTGAAACCTGCCGAGTTCGTGATCGTCCGCATTGGCCTGTGGACGGCACACGCCGACGAATGAGGAGAGACGTATGGCGACCGACAAGCGCAATGATCCGTTTCGTGCATGCAACTTCGCGATCGAAATCGACGGGATCGCACGCGGGGCGTTCTCGGAGGTGGGTGGTCTCACCGCAGATGGGGATGCCGTCGACTACCGGGAGGGAACCGACCTGCAGCACAACGTGCGCAAGCTCGTGGGGTTACGGAAGTACACGAACCTCACGTTGAAGCGCGGCTACACCCCCGACGACTCTCTCTGGAAGTGGTACGGCAACATCATGAACGGGCAGCCCGACCGGCGGAACGTGACCATCGTGCTGATGAACGAGGCGCGCGAGCCCGTCATGCGCTGGCACGCCGAGAATGCGTGGATCAACAAGATCGAAGGGCCTGCGTTCAAGGCGAGCGGCAACGAGGTGGCGATGGAGTCGGTCGAACTCGTCCATGAAGGCCTGACGATCGAGCTGTAGGCCGAGCGCGCATGACCACCTACGACACACCGGGCGCCTGCATCGAACGGGCCGATCTCGCGCAGGCCGGCATCAGCCGGTTGCGCACCGATGTGGCTGCGTTCGTCGGCATTGCCGAGCGTGGTCCGTCACATCGGGCGGTCGCGGTCGAGTCGTGGAAGCAGTTCGGTGCGATCTTCGGCGGCCTGATTCCCGGCGGATACCTGGCCTATGTCACCAAGGCCTTCTTCGAGAACGGCGGGCGTCGCTGCTGGATCGTGCGCGTGGAAAGCGCGGCCGCGGCCACGGCCAGCATCACGCTGCCGGATTCCGGCGGGCCAGCGGTCTGGAGGATCGAGGCCAGCTCGAGCGGCGCATGGGGGAATGCGCTGCGCATACGCGTACTCGAGAACCGCAGGTCAAGCCAGCGCGCGCTGCGCGCTTCGGCGGACGGTGCCGAGGTCGCCTCCGTGGCGGGCTTTGCGCGAGGCGACACCGTCGAGCTGATCCAGCTCCAGTCCAGCGGCGTACAGCGCGAGCGTCGCGTGCTGTCAGCGGTCGACGAGGTGCGGCGCCGCCTGATCTGGAACCATGCCGACGTCCTGAACCACATCGATGCCGTACTGCGGCTGCCCTCCGACCGGCCGTTGACCGTCATCGATCCATCGGCGCCGCTGCGGATCGAAGCGGTCTCATACGAACTGCAGGTCTTTTTGCACGGCCGGCCGTGGCGGGTGTACCGAGACCTCGCCACCGCGCCCGTGCATCAGCGTTATGGCCCGCGCGTCGTCAATGGCGTGGCGGCGCTGTTTGCGGTCGATTCGGCGCGCAGCCGCCAAGGATCGTCACCGCTCGACACGGCAGGGATCATCGCCTTCGGCCGGCGAACGCGGACCGCTGCGTATCCCGAGCCGGTGCGGATCGTCGAGTGCCGCGAGGCACCCGACGGCAGCGCCGGAGTGCTTGCGCCCATCGAGCAGCGCGCGCCGCTGAAAGGGGGGTTCGACGGCCTGGCGTCGCTCGCCGCCACGGACTTCATCGGCATTGGCGGCAGCGCCGACGACTCGGATCGAACGTTGCTGTCCGGTCGCTACGGCATTGCGGCGCTGGAGGAGATTGACGAGATATCGCTGGTCGCGGTACCGGACATCCACATCCAGCCGCGCATCCTGGGGTTCGTGCCGCCGCCCGCGTGCGAGCCCGATCCGTGCCTGCCGGGCGCACCGGCCGCCGCCGAACCGGCGCCGGCGAGCAGCGAGGAGCGGTTCCCTCGCTTCTCCAGCGCCGAAGTCGAGAGGGTCCTCGGAGCGCTGGTCGATCACTGCGAACGCCGCCGGGACCGGGTTGCGCTGCTCGATGCACCGTTCTCCGCCGCGACCGGGCGTCGTCCAGGCGTCGCGGCCGTGCGCGACTTCCGTCGGCGGTTCGATTCGACTTACGCAGCGCTGTACTTTCCGTGGCTCAGCGTCCGCGACGAACTCGTGCAAGGCCGCACGACGCTCGAGGTGCCCCCCTGCGGGCACGTGGCGGGCCAGATTGCGGCGACCGACCTGCGCGTCGGTGTCCACAAGGCCCCCGCCAACGTGCCCATGCTGATGGCCGAGGGCGCGACCTTCGCCATCGACGAGGCCACGCACGGCCTCCTCAACTCGGAAGGCATCAATGCAATCCGCGCGTTGCCTGGCCGTGGTCTGCGCATCGCCGGCGCGCGCCTGGTATCGAGCGATCCGGACCTGCGATTTCTGAACGTGCGTCGTCTGCTGCTGTTCATCGAGCGCTCGATCGAGGCGTCGATCCAGTGGGCAGTGTTCGAAGGCAACGACTGGATGACCCGCGCGAAGCTGACGCTGTCGATCGGCAGCTTCCTGACTGAGCTGTGGAGCCGCGGTGCGCTGATGGGATCGCAGGCCGAGGAGGCGTTCTACGTACGCTGTGACGAGACTAACAATCCGCCGGGGGCCCGGGACCGGGGCGAGATGCGGATCGAGATCGGCATCGCCCCTTCGGTGCCGTTCGAGTTCGTCGTACTGCGGATCGGCCGCAGCGGCGACGCGTTCGAGTTCAGCGAATCGGCGCGGGAGGCGTTCTGAGATGGCCCTGTTTCCCGCGCTGCGCAGCGATCCAGCGCTCAACCACAACTTCGTCGTCAGCCTGCTCGACACCAGCAGCGTGCTGGCGACCATCGGATCGGCCCTCGTCTCGGGGCTGCTCGATGCGGCGGCCGGCGGATTCTCCGAGTGCCAGGGACTCGAGGCCAGCATGAAGGTCGAGGAGTACTCCGAAGGCGGGAACAACGGCGCGGTGCTGAAATTCCCGGGTCGGGTGTCGTGGGCCAACATCGTGCTGAAGCGGGGCCTGGCCACCAACACGACGCTCTGGGACTGGGCCTACAGCTTCGTGCAGGGAAGGGGCCGGCGCCGCGATGGCGTGATCGTGCTGTTGAACGAGCAGATGCTGCCGAACAACGTCTGGTACTTCCGGCGTGGCCTGCCGCTCAAGTATGCCGGGCCGCAAATGAACGCGACGCAGAACCAGGTCGCGGTCGAGTCGATGGAGATCTCACACGAAGGCATCTACCAGCTGCCACTCGTCGGCCTGGCCGGCGGCATCGGCACGGCGCTGGCCGGTGGCGGGATCGGGGCCGCCGTCAGCGGCGGTGTCTCCGGCGGGGCCGGGTTGCTGGGGTAACCATGGATTTCAACATCGGAAAGGTGACCGGGACCGTGCACGCCGTCGATGGCGAGTCACTGCTGTCGCCGCACACGCTCGAGCAGATCGTGCGAGCCGTGCTGCGCGCACTCGAGGACGGCGAGCTGCACCAGCGGCGCGCCCAGTCCGACACGCGCGTGACGGCCGGCATCGCATATGACCAGGAGCACGCGAAGTGAGCACGCAGATCCGCAAGGCCGTGATCTATGTCGAGTGGCAGGATCGCGCGCGCGAGCCGAAACAGATCGACGTGCAGTACAACCCGACCGAGTTCACGCTCGACAAGCAGGTGACGCTCGGCGAGGTCGGCATTCCGGGGCTCGACGCACCGGTCCAGCAGTTCGTGCGCGGCAATGCCGAGAAGCTGACGCTCGACCTGTTCTTCGACACCACCGAGCACGGCATGGGTGCGGGCGCCGTCGGGGTCAACACCGAGACGGACAAGGTCTACCAGTTGCTGAAGATCGAGCCGGAGCGCCATGCCCCTCCGGTCCTGACCTTCGTGTGGAACGACCAGTTTCCCGGGAGCACCATTGGCGGTGCGCCCGGGAACGTGGCCGGGGCCGCCGCCAAGGCGGTGTCGGGTGCGGCGATGGGTCTCGCCGCCTCCGTGGCCGACACAGCCGTCGCCGCGACCGGGAGCCTCGGCGCGGCGGCGCTCGGGATCGCGGGGCCGGCGCTCGGCAACCAGCGGCGCAACGGCTTCCGGTGCGTGCTGGAATCGATCAAGCAGAAGTTCACGCTGTTCTCCCCGGATGGGGTGCCGCTGCGGGCCACGCTCACGGTCACGCTGAGAGAATACAAGACGCTCAACGACCAGCTCGAGCAGCTCAACCTGAGCTCGCCCGACCGGACGCACGCGCACGTGCTCGCGCAGTCCGAGTCGCTCTCGCAGGTGGCATTCCGGTACTACGAACGCTGCGGAGACTGGCGTGCCGTGGCGGACCAGAACGCGATCGACGACCCGCGACGCCTGACGATCGGGCGTGTGCTCGAGATCCCGAAGCTCCCGTAGCGCGGTCATCCCCGGAGAAACTGCTGACATGACAACGGTCACCCTCGCGCAAGAAGCTCGAAGCGTCGGCGAGTTCTATGTGCCGCGTTTCGAGGTCCATGCGATCGGTGCATCGGCGCCGGATGTGCTGATCCGCGATGTCACGCAAGTGACCTACAAGGACAGCCTGAAGGAAATCGACAGCTTCGAGCTGACGGTCGGCAACTGGGACTCCCACGCGCGCCAGTTCAAGTACATCGGCTCCGAGAATGCCAAGACGCTGTCGCCGGCCTCGCCCGAGGCGCGGCGCTACAAGCTGTTCGAGCCCGGCGCCCGCGAGTTCGAGCTGAAGCTCGGCTACGGCGGCAAGCTGACGACGATGACGCGCGGCAGCGTCACGACCATCGAGCCGACATTCCCGGCGACGGGGCCGTCGACCCTCACTGTCCGCGCGCTCAACGTCCTGCACCGCCTGCGCGACAAGCAGCGGTCGCAGCACTGGACGAACAAGCGTGACAGCGAGATCGCACGCGGGATCAAGACCCTGACCGATCCGGCCACCCAGCGCAAGGTAAAGGTCCGCATCAGCAATGCGGCGCTGAGCAAGGAGAAGCGTCTCGAGTACGTCGCCCAGGACAACCAGTACGACGTCGACTTCCTGTTCCTGCGCGCGCGCAATGCCGGCTACGTCGTATTCGTCGACTCGGAAGAGAGCGCGAACGGGAAGGTCGAGGAGTTCCTGTACTTCGGCCCGTCCGACGAACGGCATCCGCGCCAGCGCGACGTGACCTACGAACTCGCCTGGGGCGTTGCGCTGATCGACTTCAAGCCGACGCTGTCGACGACCAGGCAGGTGCGCAGCGTGGAAGTGCGCAGCATGGACATGCAGACGGGCAAGGTCATCAAGGCGAAAGTCGACCTGAAGCACCCGGACCTGCGCACCAACCGCGACCTGCTGCCGCTGCTCACTGCGCCGGGGGCGCAACCACGCGACGAGGTCGTCACCAACGAGCCGCAGCCGACGCCGCAACAGGCGGAGCGGCGCGCCCTGGCCATCCTCTCGGACCGTCTCAAGGAGATCGTCACGGCCCAGGGCACGACGATCGGGTTGCCGGACCTGCGGGCCGGCCGTCGGGTGCGGATCAAGGGGGTCGGCGCACGATTCTCCGGCACGTACTTCGTCACCGAGACCACCCACACCCTCAACGACTCGGGATACACGACGCGATTCTCGGCGCGTCGTGAAGAGCCACTGGCGGAGTAGGTCATGAGCACACGCAACGGGGTGGTCAACGCATTCGTCAAGAAGGTCGACGCCAGGCAGGGAAGGGTGATCGTCGAGTACCGCGCGATCGACGACCAGCTCGAGAGCGCGTGGGCGCCGATCGCGAGTCCGATGTCCGGCAAGGGTCGCGGGGCCCTGTTCATGCCGGAGCCCGGCGACCAGGTCCTGGTCGCGTTCCACGACGGCCGGTTCGATTCGCCTTACGTCGTCGGGTTCCTGTGGAACGGCGACCAGGTGTCACCCGAGGACTCGCCGGACAACCGGGTGATCGTCACCCCTGGCGGGCATCAGCTCCGATTCGAGGACAAGGACGGGGCGAAGCGCGTGGTTCTTACCTCCGAGGGCCAGTTGCGCGTCGAACTCGACGATGCCAACAGGCGCATCGTCGTGACTGACATGGAGAGCAAGAACCACGTGACCATCGATCTCGCCGGCTCGATTCGCATCGAGGCGGGCGCGCAGGTAACAGTGGAGGCGCCGCACGTCTATCTCACCGACAGCGGGTCTCACCCGGTGACCTACGGGGACGAACTGCTGCAGTACATCAACGCGCAGTTGATCACGGCGCTGCAGTCGCACCTGCATCCGGCGCAGCTTGCGCTGGGCATCTTCCCGGTCGTGCCGGCGCCGCCGATTGTGCCGTTCCCGCCTGCGACACCGGCAATCTACTCATCGCGCGTTACGACAGGGTAACCGCATGGCAGCACTGAAGGGCGGCCGGGTGGCCGATTTCACGAACAGCATGGCCGAGTCCATGGAAACGGCGATGAACGAGGAGTGGATGGCACGCACCGGGAGTCACCTGCCAGACGAGGGCCGGGATGATCGCCGACTGCTGCTGGCGGCGATCGCCCGCGGAATGCTGGCGTACCTGAAGGCGAACGAGACGGCTCTGGTCTCGGCAATCGCGATCGATCTCGGCACGGGTCCCGTCGCGCGGCCCGTCACCGAGGTCGACCTCAACTACGTGGGCGATTGAATGAACGTACAGCCAGACAAGCGTCGCTTCCTCGGGACCGGATGGAAGTTCCCGCTGCAGGTGACGCCGAACGGCCGGATCGCGCAGGCGCGCGCGGAGCAGCGTGTCGAGGAGTCGATCCTGCTGATCCTCGCCACCGCGCGCGGCGAGAGGCCGATGCTGCCTGACTTCGGCTGCGGCATGCACGACCTGGTGTTCGCCCCGAACAGTGCCAGCTCCGTCGCGCTGGTCGTGCACCTGGTGCGCGCGGCGCTGGTCAAGTACGAGCCGCGCGTCGACGTGCTCGACGTTCATGCCGAGAGCACCGCCGACAGCCCGAACCGCCTGCTCATCCGCGTCAACTATCGCATTCGCGCGACGAATGCGATCGGCAACCTCGTCTACCCGTTCTACGTCACCGAGGGGCGCTAGATGGCACTCAAGGACGCCATGCCGGTGATCGACGACCGTCGCTACGACGACATCGTCGAGGAGATCAAGACCCGGATTGCGCGCTACACGCCAGAGTGGCGTCCGGATGCATCGGCATGGACGGATTACAACGAAAGCGACCCCGGCATCACGCTGGCGCAGCTCGTCGCCTGGCTGTCCGAGATGCTGCTCTACCGGATGGGCAAGGTACCGGAGCTGAACTACCTCAAGTTCCTCGAGATGCTCGGTATCGAGCCGCAGGCTGCGCGGCCAGCCACGGTCGACGTGACCTTCCCCGTGGTCGATTCCACGCCGGCCCCGTACGTCGACGTGCCGGTGCGTACCCAGGTGAGCGCGCCGGCCGATGACGACGGACCGCCACTCGTCTACGAGACGCAGCGCAGTCTGCGGGCGCTGACGGCCACCCTGCAGTCCGTGCAGGCCTTCGATGGCAGCGGTCACCAGGACGTAAGTGCGGAAAATGCGGGGCTGCAGTCCTTCGCGCCGTTCGGCGCGCTGGCGAGCGTCGATTCCGCACTGGTGCTCGGCTTCGGGTACCCGGCGGCCTATCCGAAGAACAAGGACGAGTTCCCGGCGACGACGTTCGACCTTGCAATCGTCACGCCGACTGGCAATGAAAGAGGCGCCGTCGCGACCTGCGGTTTCCAGGCGACACCGGCGTACGCGCCCGCGAAGCTGCAGTGGGAGTACTGGAACGGCGCCGACTGGACGCGGCTCGATGCGCTGAAGGACGAGACACTGGCCCTGACGCGTCCAGGATACGTCACGCTGCGCACGCCGACTGTGGGCGCGATGAAGCGCGACTACCTCGGGGCGTACCAGAATGGTCCTGGCCGCGACCCGTTGTTCTGGATTCGTGCGCGACTGGTCAAGGCGCAATACGAGACTCCGCCCGAGATCGTCGCGGTGCGCGCCAACACCGTCCCGGCGCTGCAGGCGCAGACGGTCTACGGGGAAGTGCTCGGGGGCACGGACGGGACCCGGCAGCAGCACTGGAGGCTCGCCAACACGCCGGTCATCGCTGGCAGCGTTCACATACAGATCGACGACGGCACAGGGGCGACGGCATGGGATGTCCGCTCCGACCTGCTCGACGCCGAAGCCGGCGAGAAGGTGCTGGCGCTCGCGCCGTCCACCGGCACTCTGACGTCGGGAGACGGTGTGCACGGCGCGATCGCAGTCGCGAACGCGGCCAATCCCGACGCAAACGTCGTGGCGGTCGAGTATCGCTACGGCGGGGGTGCCCGCGGCAACATGCCGGCCGGCGCCATTCGCTCCGTGCTCACCGCGGTCGATCACATCGACAGCGGCAAGGTCGCCAACCTGTTCGCGGCGGTGGGCGGAGTCGATGAGGAGCCGCTCGCTCGGGCGAAGGAACGGGCCCGCCGCAGCATCCGCGCCCAGGACCGCGCCGTCACGGCGGCCGATTTCGAACTGCTGGCAACCCAGGCGGCGGACATCGCGCGCGCGAGGACTTTACCGTTGTTCCACCCGGAGTTCCCGACCGTGAAGGTGCCCGGGGCCGTGACCGTGATCGTCGTGCCCAACGCCAGGCGAATTCGCGGGCAGCCGTTCAGGCCAATGCCATCGGATGGCCTGCTCAGGACCGTATGCGCATACCTCGACAGCCGGCGACTGGTGACGACGGAGGTCTTTGTCGCGGCACCCAGTTACCAGGAGATCCGTGTCGACGCCCAGATCGTCTCGAGTCCCGATGCGGACACGGCGGCGGTGCGTGAAGCGGCGGAGCAGGCGGTGACCGACTATTTTGATCCGATCATCGGCGGCGACGATGGCACGGGCTGGGGCTTCGGCGAGACCGTGCGCTACTCCAAGGTCTACCAGAGGATCTTCTCGGTTGACGGGGTCGACTCGATCGACGGCCTGACGATCACGCTGGACGGGGAGACGTATCCGGAGTGCAAGGACGTGCCCATCGCGACCAATGCTCTGCTGTGCTCCGGGGCGCACCGTCTCGAGGTCCAGCTGGAACCCGAGGAGATGTCGGCATGAGCGCGACGGCCGGATCGTTGTCGCCGGCGCAGCGCATGGCGCTGCACGTCGGGCCGGGGAGTGGGCTCCCGCACGACCCGCTGGCGTTCGTGCTCTACGGCTGCGGGACCGCGGAACCAAGCGCCGGCTTCGCAGTCGGGCAGCTCGACAACGTGGAGATCGGCGCGTGCCGGCGGACGCTCATGCTCAGGCCCGCGCCCGGGGAAGAACGGCTGCTGACCGAAGCATCGGGGAGCTTTGGCGGACTCCAGCCGCCGACCAGCGTCGCCGTGGCGGCAGCGGGCGATGTCTACGCCGTGGATCGCGCCACTGCGACGCTCAAATACTTCGACCCGTGCGACTGCGTGTTCAAACCCGTGCCGTGCTTCACCCGTGCGCGCGTGCTACCGAACAGCGACTGCACGCCGCCGCCGGTGCGCCGTGCCGTGCCGCTCAACGAGCTCAGTGACCCGACGGGCCTCGCGATCGCCGGCACGCGCTTGTACGTCGTGGATCGGGGTCACCACCGGGTGGTGGTGGTGAGCCTGGTCGGCATGGTGCCGCGTGCGGCACTGCGTCTGCCCGCTGCCTCGGGTCTGCGTCACCGCTGGACGCCATTCGCCGTCGCCGTGGACGCACACGGGCAGGTCCACGTGAGCGACCCGGACTCGGGCCGCATCGACCGCTTCGACGCAGCGGGCCGCTGGTGCGGCGCCTGGACGAGCCTCGGGCAGGCGACGCATCTCGCGGTCGATGATGCTGGCATTCTGCTGGCGGTGATCGCGGATGGGGGCACCGATGCGACGGGTCGCCGAGTCCCGGTCGCCGTGGAGTTCGTGGACGGTCAGCCGCGTCCGCTCGACGCAGCGGCTGCAGGGCTGGCGCACCGCCTGGCGAGCCGTCGAATCGCGGTGGACCGACGCGGGGCGCTGCATCCTGGTCCCCTGTGCGAGGTGCCGTCGGGCGTCGCATTCTGGGCAGACGGCCAGCCGGTCGCCGACAAGGACGCGGTCGCAGCCTCGCTCTATGCCACGACCGGAACTTATCTCAGCACGGCCCTCGATTCGCGTCGCCTCGGTTGCGTGTGGCATCGGGTGGTGCTCGCCGGCACGCTGCCTGAGCGCGCCGCGATCGCAATCGAGACGACCACGTCGGACGTGGAGCTCGAACCAGGGGAGCTCGCGGATCCGCTGCAGCGGTGGAGTGCCCCGGTGCGCGTGCGTGAGATGAAGGACGGCCTCGCCGACGCGCTCGTCTTCTCGCCGCCCGGCCGGTACCTCTGGCTGCGCCTGACGCTGTCCGGCGATGGGCGCGACTCGCCGGGCATCGCGCGGATCGTCGTGGAGTTCCCGCGCGTGTCGCTGCGACGCTATTTGCCGTCCGTGTACGGCATGGATCCGCTCGGCGCCGACTTCACGGATCGATTCACCGCGATCTTCGACGCGACGCTGCGCTCGATCGAGTCGCGGATCGACACGTTGCACGAGCTGTTCGACCCGGCGACGGCGCCGGCGGAACGCACGCCGCGCAGGCCGCCCGAGCGGGGCGCGGCGATCGACTTTCTCACCTGGATTGCGACCTGGATCGGCATCACGCTCGATCGCCAGTGGCCCGAGGCGGTGCGCCGCGCGTTCCTGGAACAGGCCCGTTGCACGTTCGCGATGCGCGGCACGCGCGAAGGCCTGCGCCGGCTGCTGCTGAGCCTGCTCGGGTTCGACACGCGCTCGTGCGGCGGCGCCTGCCCGAGCGATCGCTGCGAGCCCCGTCCCGCGAATTGTGCACCACCGGGGGTGCCGTGCCAGCCGGAGAGGCCGCCACTGATCCTGGAACATTTCCGCCTGCGGCGCTGGCTGTTCGTCGGCGCGGGTCGGCTCGGCGACGACGCGACGCTGTGGGGCGAGCGCATCGTCAATCGCAGCCGGCTGGGCGGGCCGGAGAGCCGCGGCGGCGCAAGGGTTGGTCCGCTCGAGTGCCCGCCGGATCGAATCGACGCGACGCAACTCATCTCGACACCCGATCCGCTTCGTGACCCGTTCCACGTCTACGCCCACCGCTTCAGCGTGTTCGTACCGGCACGCGTGCAGCGCAACGAATGGCAGCGGCGCGGACTCGAGCGCCTGCTCACCCAGGAGGCGCCGGCACACACGCAGTGGCAGATCGAGTATGTCGCGCCGCGCTTTCGCATCGGCGTGCAGGCGACGATCGGCTTGGACAGCGTGATCGCCCGTGTTCCCGACGGCGTCAGGTTGAATGACAACGCGCTCGGCCGGGGCACGGTGCTGCCGCCACGGCCGGAGCGTCCCGCGACGGTCGGTCTCACGACACGTGTCGGCGAGTCCCTACGGCTTAATTGAGTCGAGACAGGAGCCACCATGAGCTGCAAGCACGAGACGGACAGCACCGAAGGCTGCATCGCCTGCGAGTTCGAGCCGTTCGTGAAGAACAACTACTTCACCGGCAAGATGATGGGTGCGTCCGACTTCATTGCCGAGACGCATTTCCACCAGGAAAAGCTCCGCCTGCACCAGGCCCGCCTGCATGGCTGGGGCGTCGTGTGCGGCCTGCAGCTCCAGCAGCATCCGAACGCCGACTGCCAGCGACGCTACGTGCGGATCTCGGCCGGATCCGCTGTCGACTGCTGCGGGCGCGACATCCTGGTTCCCGAGGAGGAGATGCTGGACCTTCTTGCGTACAGGAAGGTCGCGGATATGTCCAGGGAGAACCCCCCGCGCCTGCACACGCTCGGCATCTGCGTGCGCTTCGTCGAGTGCGCGACCGAGAACGTGCCGGTACTGTACGACGACTGCGGTTGCGACGAGGACGGCTGTGCGCCGAACCGCATCCTCGAGAGCTACTCGTTCGACGTGCTCGTCGATCCGCCGCTCGGCGCGCTCGCGAGCGGCAGTCTCGGCGATCTGCCGGCCGTGGTCTGGTACGGACCCGCCGATGGCGCACTGTCGACGACGCCGCCGCCGATCGGGCTGGCCGCGCGCAGCGGACATACCTGGTTCGCGCTCGATGCCGCGCGCCCGAAGATGCTCGTCACGTACGACGTCGCCACGCGGCACGGTGACGCGCTCGATCTAGGTGCGCAGGCGCAGTCGCTGACCGGTCGCGGGGACTTCGTGTTCGTAGCGACTGCGCCGACCGGGGGCGGCGCGATCGCCGTGCAGTCGTTCAAGGCCGGAGCGAGTGCGCCGATCACGTCGATCGACGTGACCGGCACCACGGCCGCGGATCGGGTGACCCTGGCATCGAGCGCTGCCGCGAACCGCGCCGTGCTCGCGTATGTGTCGACGACCGGTGCGCTGTTTGCGTTTGCCGAGCACGCCGCCAACGGGATCGCCGCGGGTCCCACCGGCCTCGGCAGCGTGGCCGCAAAGCTGACCTCGTTCGTCGTTCGGCCCGATGGCAGCGTCGGGTACGCGATCGACGAGGCCGGCGCCAAGGCGGTCGAGATCAGCGTGGCCGCCGCGTCGATGCAGACGGCCATCGTGGCATTGCCGTCGACCGCGAAGCCGTCGGCGGTGGCGTATCTCGAGACGGGCGGGCGCCGACTGCTGGCGATCGCGAGCCGACTCGACCGGGCGCTGTATGTCGTGGATGCGGACAACACCGGCGCGGCCGCCGGTCTGCTCGCCACCCTCCCGCTCGAGCAGCCGCCCGACTTCGTAGCCGCAGGCGCGACGGGGCTCGTGTACGTGATCGAGCAGCTCGGGAGCGCGGGCTATGTGCAGGCGGTGGAACTGGCGCCGCTCGCGACCGGCCAGGCGGCGGTGCCCTTCGCGGCACGGCTCGTGGCAGGCGCCGGTCTGCGCCTCGTCGGACTGCAGCAGAACGGAGCCGTCGGCCTCGTTGCCACGTCCGGGCAGATCGACACGCCGTGCGATCAGCTGGTCTGGCACCAGAGCTGCAACAGCTGCGACACGGCGAACTGCGTCTCGCTCGGCAGCATCGAGCGCTATCAGGCCGGCGCGACCGTACTCGATGCGGACGCCGCTGCAACGATTGATGGCGACATCGCGGCCCGGCAGGCGCGGATCGACGCGCGCGCCGGACGTCGCGTGCTGGCAAGCACGCAGACCCTGCAGGCGTGGATCGAGTGCCTGCAGATCAAGGGCGCACAGGGACCCAAGGGCGATGCGGGACCGGCGGGTCCGACCGGACCGTCCGGGTCAGCCGGCGCAACGGGCGCGACCGGGCCGGCGGGGCCCACCGGCGCCGCGGGTCCCGCCGGGCAGACGGGTCCGACTGGTGCGACGGGTCCGGCCGGGTTGCCCGGGGGAGCGGGACCGCAGGGGCCTCCCGGGCCCGGCCTCGAAGCGGGCCTCGTGCAGATCAGGCGGGTCAGCTGGAAGCACAACACTCGCGGCAATGGGCTGGTCAAGATCCAGCGCACACAGGGCGCGCAGACCACCGACGAGGGGCTCGTCATCGAGTTCACTGACAAGGTGACGATGCTCGATGACGACACCGCCATCCGCGAGCCGGATGGTCACCGCATCCTGGAAGTGCTGGTCCGCCAGGTTGACGACCGCATCAACAGTGCGATGGTGTGTCGGTGCAGCGCCATTGGTCACGTGCTGCCGGTCAAACCCAGCGGACCAGGCCAGTTCGACGAGGTTCCTGCAAGCGCCTCCGCTCATTGGGCCTTCCTGTTCACCAAGACATCACAGATTCTCGCCGGACGGAGCGACGAGCTGATCGTACGGTTGCGAGGGGATTTCGTGCTCGACACGCGCACTCCGCCGCGCGCCGTCGATGTTGAATTCCCCCGCGCAGACTGGCCGACCGGCGACCGTGCGGCGAACAGTCCATACGGAATCCAGGGTGGTCTGTTCGAGAGCTGGTTCTGGCTCAAACCGCCACGCTGACCGCCCGGCCTGAACTGAGATGACGCTTGCAACGCAATCCAGCCACGCGCCTGACGCGACCCCTGATCTCTACCTCGGAGCATAGACATGCCGCGTACCGTCACATCCCTGCGGGGCACCGAAAGCCTGGTTGGTCGCACTGGCCTTCCATCGACTCGTACGGCATCCGAGTGCGAATGTCCGCCGGCATGTCCCGCGTGTGGCGGGCTCGAGTGCCTGTGTCGCCCGCGTTTCTTCGCCGGCCAGGTCCTCTCCGAAGACGATCTGAACCGTCTCGAGAACTACGTCGTCGCGAAGAACCGTCTCTACAACCGGCACTTCCACGGCCCTGGCGTCGTATGCGGCCTCGAGGTCGTATGCGACACCTGCGATTCGGACAGCGTCACGGTCAAGCCCGGATACGCCATTGCCCCGTGCGGTGACGACATCATCGTATGTCAGGACACAAAGGCACCGATCTGCGACCTGATCCAGCGCTGCAGCCCGCAGGACGACTGCGATCCGTACGGCCAACCAAGACCCGCCGAGTGCGACGAAGGCATCCAGAAGTGGGTGCTCTCGATCTGCTACGACGAGAAATTCTCGCGCGGCGTGCAACCGCTCAAGAGCGAACCCTGCGCATGCAAGAGCGGCGGTCAGTGCAGCTGTGGAGGGAACTGCAGCGGAGGCGGCAGCGGCAGCGGCGGCGGGCCCAGGACGGCCGCGGTCGCGAAACCGACGGGTCGCGGTACGTCCAGGTACAACCCGCAATGCGAGCCGACGCTGATCTGCGAGACCTACCGCTTCAAGGCGACGCGTTACGTCGACGTGCAACGCCGAACCGGTGGTGATCTCGCCCAGTACGGTGTGTGGGGACAGATGGCTGCGAAGTCGAGGCAGTTCGGCCCGCTGCTGTCGCGGCTCATCGTCTGCTATCTCAAGGCGGTCGAGATCCGCGATGCATTTGCTGGCCTCGAGTACGACACCAGCGCGTCGAGCCTGGCGGCACAGTATTCCGAGTACCTGGCGCTGCTGCGGGAGTTCTCTGAAGAGCACCTGGCGCACCGCTGCGACATCCTGCGGACGCTTCGACAGATCCAGCCGGCCGAGGTCATCGGCGGGCGGGAAAGCGTCACACGCCTGCAGAGTGCGGCGTTGTGGAAAGCGAGCTTCGAGCAGCTCAACTCGCTGTGGCTGGAGGTGTTCCGTGACTGCTTCTGCTCGGCACTGCTGCCGCCGTGCCCGGAGCCGGAGAGCGACAACTGCGTGCCGCTGGCCGTGGTGACGCTCGATCTGCGAAACCGCTGTCGAGTGGTCTCCGTGTGCAACTGGTCGGCGCGCGAGTTCTCGCTCACCTTGCCGACGATCGCCTACTGGACATCGTTCATGAACTGGAGCTCGCTCAAGGAGGCCATCGCGAAGCTGTGCTGCGAGAGCGACTCGATTCCGTGGGCCGCGATCTTCCAGATGTTCGAGAAGGTCGTGGCGCAGAACACGGCGTCGCAACGTGTCGTCCCGCCGGTCGCGCGCGAGATGAGGAGTCGGGCGCGCGGGAGGCAGCCGTCGGGCGCCGAGGCGCCAGAAACCCAGGTCGGGTCCGATCTGCTCGGCGCAATGATGGGGCTGGTGGCGGGTACGGCACGTCCCGACGGCATGGCGCAGCTGCTGTCGGTCAGCGCGGCGCCCGCGTCCGGCGCGCCCGCAATGGCAGAACTGCACGCCACCGTCCAGGAGCTGCGGCGCACGGTGGACGAGCAGGGTGCGCAGATCCGCAAACTGTCCCGGAGGTGACCGACATGGCTAGGCCCGGCGATCGTCCGCGCTTCTTCGAGAGCCAGTATCTCGCAGCGGACGACCTCAATACGGTCGTCCGGTACGGACACGAGCAACTGGCCCACCACCTGCTCGGGCCGCACACCTGGGGAATCGTGACCGGCATGTACCTCGTCGAATCGAGCACGCCCGGCGCGCCGTCGCGCCGGCTGGTGTCGCTCGTGCCGGGCGTGGCTGTCGATGGCTTCGCGCGCATGATCGTCGTCGACCGACGGATCCCCGTGCCCGAGTCCCTGTTCTCCAGCATCCCGTACGATTCGACGGCGGACGATCCCGCGACGAATAACGGCACCCCGCCGGGACGCTTCGTGCGGGTGTGGATTGCCTACCAGGAGAGCGGTGGCAAGGCGCCGGCGCCGGGGTTCGAACGCTGCGATGCGGGGGACCAGTATGCCCGCGTGCGTGAAGGGTATCGTTTCGTCATCGGGGACGTTGCCGCCGCCGAGCAGCGCAGCCCCGTCGTCGTGGCCGGGCAGCAGATCGACGCAGCCCTCGCACTTCGGGCATTCGATGCCGCGGCAGCCCGGATCGAAGATGCCTCGATTCCGCAGCAGCAGCTGCCCGATGACAATGCGCGCGCACGCTGGCTGATTCCCGTCGGTTACGTGCGCTGGGTCGCGTACCCGCAGGGCGGCGGGTACTTCGTCGATCGCAATCTCGTCGCAACGGACCAAGGCGATGAGCGAATTCGCAGGGTCCGCAGGTACGCCGGCGCCGTCGCGGAGGCGCTGCAGGCGGCCGACGGCACGATCGTGCTGCGCGATCGCAGTGCCACGCCGACCGAGCCCGGCAAGTACCAGGAGCGGCTGCTGTCGAATGCGCCGGTGGCCGAGACCAAGCGGGACCTCGTCTGGGTCGAAGGCAACCTGCGGCTCGTGGGCGATGCGCGCATCGCCAATGGCGCGCTGCGACTTGGCGATCTGAATGGCACTGACCAGCAGACGCCGCTTTACCTGACGCGCGGCGGCGATGGTGCGACGCCGGGTGGCAACCGTGAGCTCCGCGCGGCGATCGGACCGGCGACGCAGACGGACAATCGGTTCGTCGTCGGTGCGGAAACGGCCGGCACGCCGCCGGGCGTGAGTCCAGCGTTCGTGGTCGTCAGTAACGGCGACGTGGGTGTCGGCACGCGCACCCCGTCGGGGCGCCTTTCGATCGACGGCAAGGTGCAGCCGCAACAAGGTCGACTCAGTTTCTTCACCACGACTGCGGATGTCGAGTACGACGGCGGCAACGACCAGCTGTTCGTGTTCAAGGACACCGGCGGCAGAACCGCATTCCTCGGTACCAAGCTTGGCATCGGATCAACGAAGGCCGACCGTCCACTCGCGGTGCGCGGGGCGGACGCATCCCAGGAACTGGTCAGTCTGGAGGCGCCCGACGGCACCACGAAATGGCACCTGAACCTGAATGCGGGCGGTACCACCGCCGGACTCAACCTCGCGGAGACCAACGTCGCTGACGGCCGACTGTTCTTCAAGCCGGGTGGCGATGTCGGCATCGGGACGACCAATCCCGTCGGTCGCCTGACGATCGAAGGCAAGGTGCAGCCGAACCAGGGCCGCCTGACGTTCTTTACGGGATCCGCCGACATCGAGTACGACGGCGGCAACGACAGACTGTTCCTGATCCGGGATAACGGGGGTCAGACCGCCTTCATGGGCACGAGGCTCGGTCTCGAGACGACCGTGCCGCAGGCGCGCCTGCACGTGGTCGGCACCGGCGACCAGTGGGGCACCGCCGCATTCGTGCCGGACGCGACCAAGGGCGTCAACATTTCCCACTTTCACTGGGGCCCGAAGGGTGACTGCTACGTGCGCTCCGCCGCGACCGACGGCGCCGTCGTGCTGCAGGACACCGGCGGCAACGTGGGTGTTGGAACAGCGGCGCCACAGGACAAGCTGCACGTCGGGGGCAGTTTCCTGCGGGTTGATGGCGCCGGAAACGAGCGCGCCTATATCGGTGGCGACGGTTCGCTCTTCGGTCCGTTTCGGGACGTCCAGATCGGCAGCACCGATGCCTCGGTGCGGCAGGTGCACTTCTGGAACCGTGGATCAACCGGCTGGATGGACATCCACTGCCTCAACGCGGTCAGCCACTCCGACGAGCGCTCCAAGACCGACATCCGGCCGCTGCGTGATTCGCTTGAGCGGGTGACGAAGATGCGCGGCGTCAGTTTCCGCTGGCGCCAGGATCCGGACTCCCATGGGACGTCATTCGGAGTCATTGCCCAGGAAGTGGCCAAGGTCGTTCCCGAGGCCGTGCGATCGTCGCGCGACATGCTGGGCGTGTCCTACAACGACCTGGTCGCGCTGCTGATCGAAGCGTTGAAGGAACTCAAATCGGAGCTCGATCAGTCACGTCAAGAACTCGAGTCCGTCAAGACTCGCCTCGACAGCCTCGAGAGATCGCTGCGACCCGGGCGCCGCAAGGGCCAGGCGGCGTCGCGCGCGCCGCGGAAGTAGGCCGACAGCGCCATGCCATCGCGCCTCAGCATCGAGCAGTTATCGATCGACTGCCTGCTGCACAGGGACGTCGCGGCGGACGAGCGGCGGGCTCGCGACCTGCTGGAGCGCGTGCTGAGAACGACCGAGAGCGAGTTGCCCGGCCTGCTCGCGGCCGCGCTTGCTGTCGAGGGCGAGTCGGACGAGGTCATCTATCTGCGCGAGGTGCGTTTCGAGGCCACGGTGGGCGCGCAGTGGTCGGCGGACCGCATCGCGCGCGCACTGGCCACCTCGTTGCTGCGCAGTGTCTGGCATGGCCTTGCGGCGCCCGATGCAGTCCGGTTTCGCGATCGTCCCGAGAAGCTGGCACGGTTCCTGCTCGATCTCGCACAGGGCCACGCGTTCACGCAGGACTGGCACGCGCGCTTCGAGGGCCTGAAGCTCCTGCCGGGATCCGCGATCGTGCGTACGCTGGCGTCGGACGAACCGGCGGTCGCGCGGGCGGCGTTGGGGCGCCTGCTGCCGGATCACCTGCGACGCATCGTAGCGCTGCTGAACGCCGACGATGCACGGCGCGTGCTGGCGGCGATCAGCGCCGATGCAGCGCCATCGGCGGTCAGCCTGAGTACGATCGTCGATGCGCTGATCGAGCAGCGTCGTACCCGGCTGGATGAGTCACGAGACCAGCTGGAGTTTGTCGTCGGCATGTTCCGCAAGACGGGCACCGCCGTCGACGGGCGCGTGGTGGCGCGCGCACGGGCTGCCCTGGCCGTGGCGCGGGAACTGCAGCACAGCATGCTCACCGAGGAGCAGTGCCGGGATCGACTGGAGTCACTGACGCAGGAACTGGCGGCCGCGGGCGAGGGACGAGTCGCACCGGCGGATCCGTCGGTTACCGGTGCGTTGCCGGATGGTGGATCCGTGCGCGAGGTCCTCGAATGCCTGAGTGGGCAGCTGCTGGCGGCGGACCCCTCGGGGCCGATGTTCGACAGCACCGGCATCTGGCTGCTGCTGCCGGGCGTGCTGTCCCGCCTCGAGCCGGACGGTTCGCAGGAAGAGGCGGTGACTGCGCTGGCCGCGCTCGCGGCCTGCGCGGGCGACGACGCAGACCGGGTATGGCGCGACGACGCGCTGCGTGAGGCGCTGACCCTCGACGAGGATGAGATCCTTGCGATCGCGCAGCGAGTTCGCGATGGCCGGAATCGAAGAGTGCCGGCCGCGCGAACCACACTCGAGAGACGCTCCACGCGGTGCAGGGACGGGCGTCGTCTCGGGAGCGCAGCCAAAGGTCTCGGGCTGCCGCCGGCATTGTGCCGGCGGGCCGTGCAACTCGGGTACGCGGCGTTCGCAGCATACGCGCGTCGCCTTCCCGGCTTTGGCGACGCCAGCTTCGGCCACCTGTGGAGCAACTTCCTGTCGGTGGGCGCCCGAGTCAGCATCACGGCTGCGACGATCGACATCGAGCTCGAACGCGCGCCGCTCGACGTCATCTGGCGAATCTCCGGAGCCGATCGTGCGGCGTTCGTGCTGCCGAGCGGGCGCCCGGTGCGGATCGGAGCCGGGCGATGAGTGCCGTCGCGCTCGACCGTCCGACGCACGATGAAATCGCCGCGGGGCTGCGCTGGCTCGACCGGCTGATCCATCGCGAGATTCATCGTCTGCGGGCGCGATACCAGCTGTCACTCGACGAGTTTCGCGGCCTGTATGTCAGCGACGAACAGGTCGATGCGCTGATGCGCGCCGGCGAGCCGCAGGCACCGGATGCCGACTCGCTCGACGCGCAGATCCAGCGCGCGCGCCGCAACTATCTGCGGGAGCTGGACGGCGACTCGAACTTCGGGCGCCTGTGCGAAGCCTTCGAACTCGGCGAATGCGACCGGCAGGTACTGCTGGTGTCGCTGGCGCCCGAGCTCGACGCGAAGTACGAGACGCTGTACGCCTATCTGAACAATGACGTGACCAGGAAGGCCCCTACGTTGAGTCTGATCGACCGGTTGCTGCGGTCCGAGCAGCAATCCGCCACCGAGGTACGCTGCAGCCTGCTGCCCGACGCGCCGCTGCTGCGGCACGGGCTGGTCCGATACGCACCTGGATCGGAGCGTCATGCCACGCTGAACTCCGCCATCCTCGTGCACCGCGCGCTGCCCTCCGTGGTGCTGGGCATGGGATTTCGCATCGAGGGCACCCTGATATCGCACGTGCCGGCCACTCAGATTCGAGCGCATCCCGTCGCCGGGGAGGACGAGTTGCGGCGGCGGATCGCGCACTCGGCGCAAGCATGGCGCGCGGGCGCGCAACGTCCGGCGCCGCTGTGGCTGTTCCACGGCCGGGACGCCGAGCGCCGCGCCGACGCCGTGCGCTCGCTGGCGGATGCGCTGGGCAGTGACCTGCTCGACCTCGACTGCGGTGCGCTGCAGGCACCGGACGACGCCGTGGCGGTGTTTCGCGACGCGCTGCTGTGGCAGCGGCTGACCGGCGCGGTTCTGCACCTGCGCGGGCTCGAGCACGAAGCCGAGATCCGGCCGCGGCCTGAATTGCATGCGGCGATGCGTTTGCTGAAAGACGCACCGCTGCCAGTGTGCATCGACGTGGAAAATCCCGCGGTTGCGCTCGATGGCATGCGCGACTCCGATGTCATTCGCCTCGCGGTTCCGGAGCTGGCGCGCGTGGCGCGCGCGGCCGCATGGCAGTGCGCACTCGCGCACCGCGGCTTGCGCGCCGAAGACACCGCACTCGCGATCGTGGCCGACAGCTTCGCGTTGACGATGGCGCAGATCGGGCGGGCGGCGCGCCTGCTGGCGGATGACCCGGATACGCGCACCGGGTCGGCGCTCGAGGCGCGCCAGCTGTGTGCCGCCGCGCGCGGCTGCTCCGACGCGTCACTCGCGGGGCTGGCGCAGAAACTCCACCTGCCATTCGACTGGCAGGACCTCATCCTTCCGCCCAGCGTGGCGCGACGCCTGCAGGACATCGTGCGCGCCATCCGCGACCGCCGCGTGGTGTTCGGCGACTGGGGATACGCGCGGCTGGCCGGCGGCTTCGGCCTGCGGGTGCTGTTCGCCGGCCCGTCGGGCACCGGCAAGACCATGGCCGCCGCCACCGTGGCGCGCGAGCTGGACATTGACATCTATCGCGTCGATATCTCCCAGACCGTCAGCAAGTACATAGGCGAGACCGAGAAGAACCTCGACCGCATCTTCAACGCAGCCGCCACCTCCAACGCCATCCTGTTCTTCGACGAGGCCGACGCGCTGTTCGGCAAGCGTTCCGAGGTCAAGGACGCGCACGACCGCTACAGCAACATCGAGACGTCCTATCTGCTGCAGAAGATTGAGGACTACCAGGGCATCGTATTCCTGGCCAGCAACCTCAGCCGCAACATGGACACCGCGTTCTCGAGGCGCCTGAACTTCGTGCTCGAGTTCCCGCTGCCGGACAGAGGCGATCGCGAGCGCCTGTGGCGCTCGATGCTGTCGGGTACCGCGCCGCTGGCCGCGGACATCGACTTCGCCTTCCTCGCCTCGCAGTTCACGCTGAGCGGCGGCGAGATTCGCAACGTGGTGCTGGACGCGGCCTTTCTCGCCGCGCGCGGTGCCGAGCGGCGCGTGTCCATGAAGGATCTCATCGTGGCGCTGGGCCGCCAGCTGACCAAGCAAGGCCGCGCGCCATCGGTCACTGAGTTCAAGCAGCACCACGGGCTGCTGGCCGAACTCGGCGGCGAGGAGTCGTCATGAGCCAGGGCGCGGCGAAGTCGAAAGTCGTCGGAGAGGCCCGCACGCAGGGGCCCGCCGCGATGCGTGCACCGGCTCCGGCCCCCAACTCCCAGGCATTGGCGAATCCATCGCTGACGGGCGTGCAGCAAGGCGCCGGAAACATGGCGATCCAGCAGATGCTCAGCCCCGGACCGGTGCACGCTAGACTGTCGATCAGTCAGCCGGGCGATCCGGACGAAGCCGAGGCGAATCGCGTGGCGGCTCGGGTGATGAGCATGCGACAACCGGTTCCCGGCGGCGGCGCACAACTCAGTGGTGCGGGCGCAAGAGCCGGGGCAGCCTCGCCGTCCGGGCACCCGCTGCAGATTCTTGGTTCCGGCCAACCTCTCGACCGCGAGACTCGCGCATTCTTCGAGCCCAGGTTCGGCGCCGATTTCAGCCAGGTTCGTATTCACACAGGAAGTCACGCCGAATCCGCGGCACAGGCTATCCAGGCCAGGGCCTTCACCGCCGGTCAGCACGTGGTGTTTGGGCGCGGTCAGTTCGCCACCGGGAGCTCGGCCGACAAGAGTGTGCTGGCGCACGAGTTGGCGCATACGCTCCAGGCGCCGCGCGGCGGCGATCATCCGCGTCTCCAGCGCGAGCCCGATCCCAATCAGGCGTCGGGCACCGCTCCGGCGCCACTCACCCTCGAAGACCTGGTGCGCGCGCAGCCGCCGGGCTTCACCGATGTCAAGCTCGACGAGGCGTATCAGAAATACCTGCACTCGAACTCCAGCCCGGCGAAGCCCGCGCAGTGGGCAGTGTCAGTGACGGTCGGCGTCCCGCGTGAGCGCCTGGTGCAATTGCTGGGGCCCGACTACGCCAAGGGCCAACGCGCCGGTCTCGCACGACCTCCCATCGATGTGACCAGCCCAACCGCGCCACAGACCTATGACCCCGCGCGGCAGCAGCAGGACATGGCTGCGCTGCAGGCGGGCGGGGCGTCGGTGACGCAACGACTGGACAATCTCACGTACTCATCGGCCACGGGCCTGTCGGTCAGTTCGGGTCATCACGCCATCCTGAAAGGCAACATCGCCGAAACGCTGGCGCAGCCGCTAATCGACCAGGTGCTGACCGAACTGCGCAAGCAGTATCCGGGCGCACAGCTCTATAGACCGATGGCCGAGCTCTACGTCGAGGGTGACACCTGGACGCAGCCATTGATGTTCACCGACGGCATCATTGCGGTGATCGAACCGGCAGGCCTGCGCCTGCTGCGCGTGGTCGAAACCAAGTCGGGCAAGGACGGTGGCATCACGGCGCAGGAACAGGTGCATCGCTGGATCGAGAATCACAGCACCACCGGCATGCGCATCGTGCTACCGGGGGTGCCGCGTAAGTTCGAATTGCGCGGATCGACGCGTCAGGTTATCGGCCTTGCCAACGCGCCGCGCCTGGTCATCGTTCCCAGTGACGCGAAAGTGCCCGGCGAACGTAGCGGCCACGGTACCGCCGCGTCGGTTACCGTGCTGCGCCTGCCGCAGTCATCCGCCGAGCTCAACTACCTCACCGAGGCTACGGTGCAGCGTCTGTTGCTGGAGAGTCAGGCGCGGCAGGTCATGGACATGGCCAAGGACCAGCCCATGAAGCCCGCCGAGGTGAAGTCGACGCTGGAGTTGCAGGAGTCCACCACCATCACGCGGCTGCAGAATGAGAGCAAGGGCCTCGCCGTGGTGAATGGCGTGTTGTATCGCGTGGGTTCGGATGCCAGTGGCCGTTCGATTCAGCGGCTACCTACCTCGGCCTTGCAGATACCCCAGGGACAGACGAATGCCGGCGCCTATGGCAACACAGGCAATATGGGCACCAACCCCCCGCTGCTGGAGCCTGGCGTGGTGCCGCCGACCAGCAGTGTTCCGAATGCGGGTCGGAATGCGAACGCCGCCGGCACGCCTCTGCTGTCGCCGCCGCCCGGCACTAATACCCGGACTGCTCCGATACCGGTGCCCGGCCTTCCGGGGCAGGCGCAGCTGGCGCCCGGCGTCAACATACCCACCAACGTCATCAATGTGAGTGGACAGCCCATCTCCGTACAGGGCCGTGTGGTGCAGCCCAGCCAGCCGGTGGAACTGCGCGAAGGCGACATCGTTGTGCGGGGCGCGTCGGGAATGTGGACCGCCGTGCATGCGGGAACGGGTCGGCCGATCGCGGCCGTGTACGAGGGTGGCCGCTTTTACACCGTCGTGGCCGGCAACAGCGTGGTCACCGTTGGACCTGACGGCCGCGTCACCACCGGCTCGGGCCTGAGGCTGGTGCCCCTGGATTCGCAATCACCCGGTGGTGCCGGCGGTACTGGCGGGGCCGGCACGGCGCGGTCGCCGGCAATGCAGGGCGTCGCGGTCGGCTTGGCCCTCATCGTCCTCGCCAACGAGATTCTCGGTCCGATCGGGCGCAACCTGAACCAGCAGCGCAGAAACATCGCGGTGGGTAAGGCGCAAATCAACTTCTGGGCGCAGTTCGGCGGTGATCCGAAACACCGCGTGTGGGACATCGGCGACCAGGGTCCGCTGGCCGAGAAATCGGAAGCAGACACGTCCTGGTACGGCAGCGGCAGTTACCCCTACGTCGTTTCGATAAACAAGCAGGGCTTCGGCGCCACGCTGCCCACGATGATCAAGACCTACAAGGACTATCTGCTGTTCCTCGACATGGCCAAAGTGTTGGGCACCATCCACGAAGACCCCACGATGCCCGCTTTTCCGAGCGCCGAGGAGCGCAAGGAGCCACGCCGCTACTACGCCATGGTCAATGCGCCGGACCGCGACCTGCGAGTGCGTGTCGATGTCACGGACGTCATCGCGCCGCTGGGCGAGACCCTGTTGACCGAACTGGACACGGACATGCGGGCCAAGGTCGCCGCGTTGTCCGAGACTGAGCGCAAGAACATCTTCCGGCTGAAGAATGGCAGTGCGACGACTATCTACCGCTCGGCGCGCGGCGGTCAGCCGATCCAGTCGTCGAAGCAGTTGCTGGGCAACGATCCCTGGGTGCGCCTGCTCGGAAAGGAACTCGAAGGTGGCGTGTACCAATGGTTCGTACGTGGCCAGTACCGCGACCGTGTGCTGGTGGTTCCCGCCAACGCGGATGCCAAGCGTGGCGCCGTCGTTAGCGCCTACGAGATCAAGAAGACACCGGACGAGGTGCTCGAAGAGGTCAAGGATGGCAACCGCCCCATCATCAGCCGCGAACCGGCCGATGGTGACGTTACTTCCTTCGTGGCCGGTCCCGAGCCCGGTGAGTCCCGCTTCGGCGAAACGCGTTACTACCGCCACCCCAACTGGCCCGACATCCGGCACACCGTGGCCATCGGTGAACTCACCCAGTTCTGGGTCGACGAGAGAGACCTGGAGCCGGTGGGGCTGCCGGAATCCGAGGCGTATGGCAAGGGCGCTGCAGCGACTGCGAAATAGACCCGGCGAGTCGCGCGGCACATGTCTCCCAGTCCCGGCCTCCTCAAGAAACTCGATGATCAGAAGATATCGGCGTCGAACCCGATCGTCATATCGCCGCCGAACATCCGCAATGCCAACCCGCACAACACGCTGGTGCAGCCGGGCGGAAACCAGGCCGCGCAACGCTCCATCCGTTCGACGGCGCCTCCGCAAGTGCAGCAGTTCATGCCGGACATGGAGGCGGAAGACCGACGCGTGCGCGGGTCGCTGTACGGGCTGGGCCTGCCGGGACCCACCGACACGCGGCTGGAGGCCGGGGTCACCGGTGCCGTGGGCGACGCGCAGGAACTCAGGTTCGTCACCTCGGCAAATGGCGAGGGTGCTCGCGGTTCGGTGCAGTCGCTGACCGAAATCACCTTCCACCACGAACCGGGCGATCCAACGATGATCGTGACGGGAAAACCACTGCCCGGCCCGACGGCACGCCAGCACCTCTATGACCCGGAGCATGATTGGCAGCGTGCCGAGGCCTTCGAAGTGCAGGCGTACCCGGCCTGGATCGAGTACCGACGCAAGATCATCCTGCGCGACGCGCAGGGCCGCTACTGCGAGGTGAACGTGTTCGCGCGCGTCGACATGACTCACGAGGCCTTCGCGCGCTCGATTGCGGGCAAGCCGCTCAACATGCAGACGCTGATGGCGGTATGGGGCGAAAAGGCCTACCTGTCCGCGTCGCTCACGGGTAGCGGACCGGAGCAGCCGTATTCGGGCAGTTACGCCGCGGGTGAAGCTCAGAGCATCCACATGATGTCGGTGCTGGCGTCCGACCGATTCGCCATCTTGAACGGCGCGCGTGACGATGTGCATCCCGGGACTGCGGATTTCCTGCTGCCGTCGATGAACCCTGGCGAACAGTTTGACGGCCTGGAAAGATTTCTCGAGCGCGCCGACGAGCTGGAGGTCAAACGGCGCGGTCCGGTGAAAAGAATCTCGCTGTCATCGAGCGACGACGACGAGAATTCTGGCGGCGGCTCGGGAGACCTGTCGCCGGTGACCAAGGGCATCCTGCTCGGTGTTTTCGGGCTGCTGGCTGGAATCGCGATGATTTTCGGCGGCGCTGCGCTGCTGTCCGCGCTGATTCCTTCGCTTACCTTGATGCAATCCTTTGCCATCGTGAGCGGCTCCTATCTGCTGGTGCAGTTCGGGCGCTCGCTCTATCGACGCATGCAGGAGAGCAAGGGCTTGCTGAATGTCTCGGCCAGCGGCGTACTCGGTGCCGCCGCGCTCGATACCTTCGGGATTTCCTCCGTCATCGAGGCCGTGACCGACGAGTCCATCCTCACCGGCCAGAAACGCCACCGCTCCGTGCAGGAACGGTGGGAGGCCGGCACGTCCGGCCTACTCGGCATATTCCTGATGTTCCTCGGCGGGCGCGCCGCGAAGCGCGGGCGGACACCGGTGGCCGATCCGGTTCCCGCCGATCCCTGGGCTGCCGCGGCCGACTCCGCCCCGCGCGCGCCGGCCGATGTTCCGCCCGCGGTTCAGCCCGTGGACGCCAGCGCCTTCGCGACGCCGGACCAGTACCTCAATGCAATTCGCACTGAACCGCAGCCGCCGACGCACGCCGGTCCAGCTTGGGACCACACCCGGTTCCCGAATGGCCCGACAGCGCGGTGGCGTCCGGGTGATCCTGTCGACATGCCGGCAGCGGACGGCACCTATCCCACGTTCGCTACGGGGCGGGGACGCTTCTGGCGCAATCAAGCGCAGATCGAGCTCGAGGCGCGGGCGCGGGGCGAGAGCCGTCATAACATGCTGTCCACCGATCCGATCAAGAGCTTGTGCGACGCGGATCTCGCGACTCTGCGCGACACCGCGACCAGCGATGTCCGTTCGCCGCGCGATCCGTCCACCGGCCGCACGGCGGAGATCGAGCATTTCGGCGTGCCTCAGCGAACCGGCCGCGCCTTGGAGCGCGTGGGCTTCACCAGTTCCGAGGCGCGGCGCCTGTCCGATGCGGCGAATCCGGGCAGTCTGCTCGATGTCTCGCCCGTCGAGCACGCATTCTTCGATGCCGAAGCGCATGGATTCGGACGCCGGCGGGCCGACCCGGTCGGAAACATGTGGCGGGATACTCCCTGGGCCGATCCGCGAGTGAATCGGCCGCTCATATACATGAGTGACGCCGCGCTGATCGAGATCGCCAATCGCGCGCGGACCGATCCCGCAATCCGCCTGTCGAATGTGCCCACGCTCGAATCTGCTGTGCGCGCAGAGATATCCGTACGTGGATTGCACGTGATTCCCTTCTAGACCGGAGTTCTCACAGATGAGGGGTGCACAGTCGGCATCGCCGATGACGTGCGGCAACGCATCGTCAAGCCCGGAATGGCTCCCATCGGAGGCTGGGCATTGTCGAATTCCGGCAGCGTCGCCGTCGCCGTCCTCGGCCAGGCCGCGACCGGGCCGCTTTTGTCCTGGTTGATCATCCAGTTGACCGGTGTGCCTGGCGCAGCGTGCTTGCGGGTGGCGAAAGCGGACGTGACCGACAGCCCCGATGCGCTGGAAGACGTGATGCTGCTGCCGCGCTCGGTGGCGCCCGTGAGCAGCTAATATGGGCGGGGTCGTGGGGTGGGTAGTCGGCCGGAGGCGACGATGTATCGAGCCTCGAGACGGTTGAAGCCAGTTACGGTATGGGCGCTGCTCGCGCTGGCATGCTGCGCGGTCTTTGGTGCAGTTGCCGCTGACGCGCAGACGGCGATCGGGGTGGTCGTACCGGCCAACGCGGAGGCGGTCGACACGGGCATCGACGTGCTGCCCGGGGACGAGGTGCTGCTGCGGGCGAGCGGCCGATGGACCAATGGCGGGGGCTCGCCGCAGTACGTGGAGGCGGGCGGATTCGGTCCGGGGGCGTTTCCCTCCGCCCGATTTCCGACCCTGCCGCTCGCCGCGCTGGCCGGTTTCGTCGGAATAGACGTCATCCCGGTGTCGGTGCCGATGCGGCTCAGCTCGCGTGGACGCCTGCAGCTCGCGATGAACGACGTCGCCGGGACCTACGGCGACAACGCGGGCGTGCTCAAGGTGGCGGTGGCGTTCTACGCCGGCGTGGCCCCGATGCCGGGTCTCGTGGGGAAGTCTGTCGGAGCGGCGCGGGAAGAACTCGCGGCGTTCGGCTTCGAGCCAGAGGTCGTGGCACAGCCGTCCACGGCATATCCGGCCGGCATGGTGTCCGTCCAGGCACCTGAGCCAGGTACGGATTTGCATGGCGTCCCGGTCGTTCGTCTGACGGTGTCGACGGGGCCGCCCCCGCCACCGCCTGCGTCAGGTGGACCGAGCATGGAGGTACAGCCGCCCGTCTGGATTCCTCCGGCGACAACGCCAGTGCCGGATATCGTGGGATGGAGCGCACTGGAAGGCGAGCAGCGATTGAGGGGCGTCGGCTTGACCGCGATCCCCGCCGGGGGGCGATTGTCACGCTATCCGAGCGGCCAGGTACTGCAGACCGAGCCGGTCGCCGGCACGCCTGTCGTGCGCGGGAGCAAGGTCGAGTACTGGTTCGCTTCAGGCGAGAACCTCGTGCCGTCGGTCGAGGGCAGTCCAGTGGCCGATGCTGACGCAGAAATGCAGGCGGCCGGGTTCGCAAACCTTTCACATCGGGCGACCTGGAGCGCGAGGCCGGCCGGAGAGGTCGTGCGCCAGTCACATCGACCGGGACGGCCGGCGTCGCTGCGGGCCGGGATCGTGCTGCAGGTGAGTCGTGGCTGGGCCGGTCCAGCGGGAATCGCCGCGCTGATACTGGGCGCGCTGGCGACGGCATCGACGGTGTGGTGGCGCCGTCGTCGCATCGGGGCGACCAGGAAACTGGTGCAGGTCAGTGCCGATGTCGAGGACGAAACGGAGCTGCGAGAGATGGAATCGAAGGGTTTCAGTGCGCCGCCGGTCGCCATCGAGGTTGCGCTCGAGGACGGTGAGACGGCGATCGACGGCAACGTCCCGATCATTTCGCACAAGGTGACCCATGAGTGAAGAAGCCGGTCGAAGGCTGGGCGAACTGCTGCCGGGAAGATTAAGCAAGCTCGGGGAGACCATGCACCAGGAGCTCGGCTCGGACCCGTCGCTGGCGGGACACTCGCCGGTGTGGGGATTCCTCGCCTCGCAGGCGAGTGACGCCCTGCACGCGAAACTTGACGTCGATCTCATCGATGTCCTGGCCGGTGCATGGTGCAAGGTACGCGAACTGCGCGAATACACCGATCCGACGAAACATCCCCCCACCGAGCGGTCGACGGTGACGCTGGGCACGCATCGGTTCACGCGGACGCTGCACCCGGTGGTGCGGTGTCGCGTGGCGGGTCAGACGCTGCTGAAGCTGCCCTTGAATCTCGATGTCACCGCAGTGATCGAGACCGTCTCGCTCGGGATTCAGAATGGACACATCGTCGCGGTGGGCGGCGGATCGGGGCGCGTCAGCGCCCAGCTCAAGTACGGCGACAAGGCCCTGCACGACGAACTGAAGTCGCGTGCCGTGAAATTCTACGAGCCGATCTCGCTGAAGGCGCCTGGCTTGAGGATCGGCTGACGTGTCGGTTGCCGCCGGGTAGCCCAGGCAGACGGCAGCTGTGTCGCGCCGTTACGGCTCCCGGATTGACGGCGAACCGGCCAGTACCGCTCTGTTTCGCTGTCCATGCTGCACCAGCGGACCGGCCGCGGCGTCGATGCCGGTGTCGGCGCCGCCGCGGCCTGCGGCGGGTCTCGGGTCAGCCAGTACTGGATCTGCGTGACCGGGGGCGTGACGTGCACTTCGTTGAGGTCGACTTTCACGCCGCGCGTCGACGTCGAGCGGAAGTCCAGGTCGAATGCCTCCCGGACCTTCATGAACGGTTCGTTGGCGACGTAGCACCACACCTGCCGCCACTTCGGGTTGTCCTTTGCCTCGCGGCTCTTCGCCGCCGAGCATTCCTAGTCATAGGTTGCGCCCGGATAAAGCGGGGCAATCAGGTCGGCCGCAGGCGGCGGACTGGATGGGAAGCTGTCGTAATACGACATGTAGGACGGTGTGGTCCAGTACGTGATCATCGTGACGCCGGCGATCTTGACGATGCCGTCGACGACCACGTCGTCCTCGCCGACGATCACGTTGACGCCGCCGTTGCGCGGCTTTCCCGCCCCCTTGACGAAGGCCTGCACCTTGTCGACCGGGTCGCGCGTGTAGATGCAGTAGACCGCAGAGTCGGGCAGCCGGGGAGCCGTGTGTTCAGCGGAACAGCCCGCGTCGAACGTTGCGCCGGGGTACGGTTGCGCCGCGTAATCCGTCGGCTTGGGCGGTGACTTGGCGAGCTTCGCGCGCAGCGCGCGGACCTCCCCCGGCGAGACCACGTTGTCTGCACACGCAGGAGACGCCATCGCCACGGCGGCCAAGGCGACCAGCACCCATTGCACCCGTCGGCGGCTTGCGCTCATTGACCGCGCTGGACGTCACCGGCCTGGGTCTCCTCGGCCGCGCGGAGACGCGGGCACCTCTGCCAGCGGCTCGAACCGCGCCTGGAAGAACCGCAGGTAGCGCGGCTCGCGGGTCATCCGGAGGCCGCGGGCCGACTCGCGCTCGTCGAACACGGCCGCCGCCGACTCCGCGACGATGTCCATGTGCGCCTGCGTGTAGACCCGGCGTGGAATCGTCAGCCGGACGAGTTCGAGGGCAGGGTAGTGGTGCTCACCGGTGGCGGCGTCGCGGCCGGCCGAGACGATGCCGCGC
>Ga0224505_10000296_pt1 | contig 35120 bp, 30 predicted proteins | sample SF_Jan12_sed_USG_FD_169102 | JGI IMG/M metagenome (GOLD analysis project Ga0224505, IMG submission 169102) | Sediment microbial communities from San Francisco Bay, California, United States - SF_Jan12_sed_USGS_4_1 | ecosystem: Environmental > Aquatic > Marine > Sediment | place: USA: California... | reverse complement strand
ATGGCCTTCCAGATTGTGAGCCGTCTTCTCCTCACCCAGTAAATCGATATCGAACAGGTGATCCCGAAAATCGATGTGCAGGGCAACCGAGTCAGTCAGAAGAAAGCGATAGCCTGCGCCCACGTTAACGGTGAAGCGGTCATCGCCGGCAAAGGTCGTCGAACCGAGACCCGCGATCAGATACAGGTTGGTGTTATATGCACGCCCCTCACCCATGAAGACTTCGCCCGGCAGGATGTTGTAGCCGACGTTCAGGTTGTAATAGGTCAGGGTACGCTCGTCGTCGGTAATCAGCCGAGCGCCACCGGACAACACTTCAAAACTGGTCAGGCCGCCTTCGGACTGGCCAACCGTAGCTTCGACGAAGAATCCTTCGGTGATGTGGTAAGCAATGCGCAAGCCATAAGAGACGTCGGAACCGAAGTCCTCAATACTCATGATGCCAACATAGCCGCCAATCTCGAAGTCCTCGCGATCGATCGCAGGCTCCTTGATTTCCCGACGTGCTACTTCGGGGTCAACAACCTGGCCCGGCGGTTCAGCGGACGGCGGCGGCGCCTCTTCCGGACCAAATCCGAACAAATTTTTTGTTGCTGCGCAGCCCGACAGGCTGACGGCCGCAACAATCAGAAAAAGAACGCGAAACCGACTTTCCATTCTTCCACTTCCTCATTTTCATCGCGGCTTGTGAAAACCACATAGCTTTTATATTCAGCTCGCAACAGGAATCGTCGTGTCGCATAAACACGGAAACCGCCGCCAACATGCCCGACCTGATCGGTCCTGTCCTCACCCTGGATTATGGTCGTTTTTGGGCTCGTGTGAATAAAACCGGCACCCAGGGTGAAAAACGGTGATACGCGCCAATCAGGAAATGCTTCGTGAACAACATTGACGCTGCCCATCCAGCCATTCGAAAAATTACCCAGGATCTGCGAGCCCCATAGCTCAACCGAAACATTGGGATTCAGCGAGTAACTGCCGTACAACGACACGATGTTCGCACCGCCAAAATCACCTGCGAGCAAACCGGTTTCCCACTTCGCGTTGGTGAAGTCCTCGATTCCCGCCTCTTTGAAGCTTACCGGCGTACCGTCCGGCTGCAAGGTCAGTTGCATTTGAGCGCGGTCAACCCAGCCTTCCTTGCCATTGTCCGCTCGCACCAGATACCAATCGGTGCGCTGCTTGATGACGTCGACCGACTCACCGCGATCGACAACGTTGAAGATGGGATAGCCACCGCCCGGACCGGTACGCATCTCGAGATAGGGATCAGCGACCGTTACAGAGCGATATTCATCCTCGGCAAGCGCGGGCGCCGCCAGAATTAACAGCGAAACAACGATTGCCAGGCATGCCAGCCAAGCGCTGCTAGTTGGCCGGGGCGTCGAAGGGATTGTTGTAATACTGGGCTCCGACATCCAACCATTCCGCGATGAGGCGTAGCTCCGCTTTGGACAGTATATTGAAGTGAGTCTGATCGTTGGGATCATTAAAACGGTCAAAGAAATCTCTCGAAGCCCTAGCACTGCCAGCGGTGGCCGGCGGTGCATACGGTATCGGTTCAAGGATATCGTTGCCATTTGCATCCTGACCTACGACCTGAGTCGCATCGACCAACATACCGCCAGCGTCCAATATCTGAAGGTTATCAGTAACTAACAGCTCGCGATAGGCATTAAAATGATCCGGCTCATCGATCGAAAGACCATCCTGCAGCTCGAGTTGGCCAGCGGGCACGCGCGGGGCGTTGGCGTTCAACGGATCCATTGGCGTGTGGCACTGCAGGCAGTTGTTACTGAGCTGCACGCCGTTTGCATCAAGAACCGGATCTCCTGCGGCATCGACCACCAGGCGCGGCTCGTTCCAGAGCGGATGGATGATCGTTTCGTAATTAATGACGGCACGACAACGCCATGACCAGTCGGTCATACACGCCGACGACGTCGGTGAGCGCGTCGTCAGGTCCTGATAGCGGTAGTCGATATCGACGTTATTCGCTGCCACCACCGGATCGGCCGTCCACACGTCCCGATAAATGACATTCATCGACGGCTGTATGGACGCGAACGGCGGCAGAGTTGAACAGGATGGATTACAGCTGACGCGAGCACGAACTTCGGCCATCGTTTCACCTACCTCGGCGATGGTCCAGGTACCGAGCGTATTCGGGAATGGCCCGCCAACCTGGGCAGCGGTCGCGCCTGCGTAAGCCGATTCGAAGGCGTCGAGTCGGCCATGAGATACGGTTGCGTTGTCGTCGTGACAGCCCGTGCACTTCAGTTCCTGGCCTGAAGCCACTGCTATCCAGTTCTGGTGGCGCTGCGTGATGCGCATGCCATCCTCGTCAACAACGCTGAGCATCAGGGCGGCGTTCGCGGGAACTTTCGTAACCACGGAGCCGTCCGGCTCGATCATTGCGTAACCGACGATCTCTTTCATTCCAAATGCAGTGGTCACGCCGAAGGCGGTATCGTCGATATCACGAAGGTCGTCGTCCGGCTGTGACACGGCCTTTTCGATTCGCAGGAATCGTGCGGGCCGATTGGCAGCCGGCGTTTGCAGCGGATCCGCCATGGCGGCGATATTGACACCCGGCAGTATCGCGCCGTCAAAGTCGTAGACATTGCGAATATTCAGAACGCCTTCGTCTTTATCAAACAGCGTTGCATCGAGTGGAAAATTGTTCAGTCCGTCCAGCACTACCGGCGGTGTCGGGCGTGAATCACCCGAGACGACTTCCGTGAACATGAAACCCTCTTCACCGGCTACGATCGGCAGTTGCGTGTCGTTTCGAGGATCATATATCCAGATTCCGTACAACGGCGGCGCTACCAGGAAATCACCGGCGACCGGGATAGGCGGTGTGTCATCATCCGGATCGATGATCAAAACATTCGCCAGGTTGTCGGGTGTGCACGCGACTATCCTTTCATCGACCGTATTCGGATCGCCGTCGTCGGGAAGAACCTCTAGCAAACGACACTGGGACCAGCTGACCATGAGTCGGCTGGTACCGTCCTGAATGGGAAATACCGAGAAATACCGGCCGCCGACGGACGGCGCGCCTGGAATGGTCGATACGTTATTAATCGTTGCGTCTTCCTGTGCGGGACCCGCCAGGATGCCGATGTTGTCTTTTGTCGGCTGCGTATTCTCCAGGTATTGCGCCGTATCGATAAAAATGAGTTCGCCACCACCCTCGGTGTCCGTAAACGGCTTGGCGAGCACCATGACCCTGCCGTCCTCCACCTGCCGCGGCTGAGTAAACTGGATAACTGTGCCGTTGGCGCCCGTGTCATGACTGCGCTTGCCGTACAGCAATTCGAGATTCGAACCGTCGGGGTTCATGCGATACAGGTCAACTGCGTCATTCGACTGATTGCGGTCCCAGCGGCTGAAAACGATCTGCCCGTTGTCGAGGACTGACGGGTCCAGATCGTGGCTCTGGTTGAATGTGACCTGCCGGATGTTGTCGCCGTTGTCGTCCATGACATGCAGATTGAAGGCGAACTCATTGTCGTCCTCATCCTGGGCCGAAAATCCGCTCTTGCCCTCGTCCAGCAGCAAAGCCTGCGACTTCTTCTGGCGGGTTGAGGAGAATATGATGCGACCGTCCGGCAGGTATTTCGCCATGATGTCGTGACCGATCTCTGCTGTCAGCGGTGACTTGATAACGCGCTCGAGCACTCCCGTTTCGAATGTGTATTGCCAGATATTCCAGGTTGCAACCTGGTCGTCGATATCGACACCCATTTCAAAAGGCACGCGCATGGAAAACAACAAACGGCTGCCGTCGAAGTCCATCTCGACATCGCGAATAGCGGCGAGGCCCTGCGAGACACCTTCCGTAATGTTCACCGGCAATGCACCCACGGAGGCGCGATCACGATAATAAAGGTCAGCGCCAAAATCGAAAGTAATTTGTTCGCGAAGGTCCTGCTGCTGAAAGACGCCATTGTCGTCCGTCGGCAACGGAGACTTGATGTAGGCAATCGGAAAATCGATAATAACCGGATCCGGATTTTGCCCCGTACCGATCTGCACGCCGTCGCCCTTACTGCAGGCAACAACTAAAATACTCGCCATCGACAACGCGACCATCCTGGTCACTATTCCGGCAATTCCATTTTCGTACTGTCGCGATAGCTTATTCATAGCTCTCACCTCGAATCATCCTGGCAGGGTACGCTGCCGGGCGGTTGATATACCGTTAACACGATCACAAACAGCATCGCTGTGTTGCGTCCATGCAAAAAAAGTAACACGAGCCGAATTATAGGAGAGGCCGTCGCAGCGATGTAATGTCTCAAAAGCACGACAACAAATTTCGCAAGTGACAAAAATCTGCGTAAACGCTGGCGCATAAGGGTTTCAATCTTCGAGCGCGACGAATCAGCTGCGACATTCGTCCTCACGAAAAACGCAATGTTGCCGACAAGCGTCACAAGCAGCCCGGACCGTCTCCTTTCAGCGACGCATGCGGACCCCTTTATAATCAGTACCTTAGCGGTTCAGGACATAATCCGTGTGCGGTACTGCAGACAGTCGCTTGACATATCCTTGTCTCGGAGACTACCTACAACAGTTATGTAACGATCTGTTTTTATTACTGTTTTTCTCAGCATCGCGCCGTCCTGTCAGGACTGGCACGGCACTTGCTTTGTATCTATCGGGACTGTGAGTCCACCGCAATTCGACAACAAGCAACATAAGGATTGTGAGTGCCTTCACGGTGATTCCTGCCGAACTTCGGCAACATTGAACGACCACGCTGAACAAACACTGACATTACGAGCAGAAACGATATGAATAACAGGATGTGGAAAAAACACATGGACGACGTTTTCGGAATCTTGTCTCGCTTCGCTTTAGCCGGACTGCTTTGCACAGCGTTTGCCTTGCCGGCAAACGCGGGTGATCGCGAACAGGCCAGGCGCATTCATGATCGTCTTGCCGGCGTTCCGCCGAGCGCTGCGGTTATGACGGAACTGGAAAGCGCGATGGCCGGTACCAATCCGGAGTGCGCCAACTATCAGCTTACAGGCACCGATCCCGGCGCCGAGTGCGCCGCGTATATCGCGATGAACGACGTGAACTTCTACAACGTCACATTGAAAAACTTCGCCGCACCCTGGACGAATCGCGATCGCTCGATATTCGTACCTTTGAATGATTACATTGCGACCGTAATCGGCCTGATCCGCGACGATGAGCCATTCAACCAGCTGCTGTCCCGTGACATTACCTACCGGGGACAGGGCAACATTGTTCCGGCGCAGCCTTCTGCGAACAATAACGACCATTATGAACAGCTGGAGCGCAACAACATCAACTTGCGCGACCAACTCGTTCCGACAACGCAATCGTCAATTAACAATATTCCGTCATCTGCAGCTGCAGGCGTTTTAACGTCGCGCGCTGCCGCCGAAGCATTCTTTGTCGCCGGTACCAACCGCGCAATGTTCCGCTTTACGATGCTCAATCATTTCTGCACCGACATGGAGCAGTTGCATGATCCTGCCCTGCCGCCGGACCGCATCCGTCAGGATGTCAGTCGCAGCCCGGGTGGTGACAGCCGCCTGTTTCTGAATAACTGTATTGGTTGTCACACCGGAATGGATCCGATGGCACAGGCTTTCGCGTATTACGACTACGATGAAGTTAACAGCATGTCGATCCAGTACACGCCAGGCGTTGTTAATGACAAGTACTTTAATAATGACCTGACATTCCCGCAGGGTTACCGCACACCGGATGACCATTGGGACAACTACTGGCTGCAGGGACAAAATTCCTACCTGTTTGTCAATTCGCCCACAACGGGGTCCGGTGATGGTGCGCAATCGCTGGGCGTTGAACTCGGCAACAGCGCGGCGTTTGCCGCCTGCCAGGTCAAGAAAGTATTCCGTACGGTATGCCTGCGTGAGCCGGACCTTCCGGATCAATCCAAGGTTAATCAGATAATTACTACGTTCCGCAATACCGGCCATCGCATGAAGCAAGTCTTCGCCGATACCGCCGTTTACTGCATGGGCCAGTAGGGAGACATGATAATGACCAATGCAATCGGAATTGCTACCCATGCGTGGACGGCCAGATTACTGCGCAGCGGTGTTGCGCCCCTGTTTGCCGCGCTTGTGCTGACAGCTTGCGGCGGCGGTGCACAAACCACCGCCAACCCGGCGGCTCAGGCACCGAACAATAACAACAACTCGACCTATGCCGGTCCGGCCGCGCGCGACGCAGACGTACTCAAATTCCAGCAGGAATTCTGGAGCAATGCCAAAACCACAGATCGTTGCGGCAACTGCCACAACGAGACAGTCGGCCAGCTTCCCATGTTTGTGCGCAACGACAATGTGAACATGGCTTACGACGCGGCAGTAACCGTTGTCGACCAGGTACAACCGTCACTTTCACGCATCGTTGCCAAAGTCAGCTCAACGACGGAACGGCACAATTGCTGGGTACAGGACCCGGGTGTCTGCGGCACCATCATGACAACCTGGATCGAAAACTGGGTCGGTGACACGGCGGGCGGCGGTCGACAGATCGTGCTGACGGCACCGCCCTCACAGACTCCGGCTGACAGCAGGAACTTCCCCGCTACGGCGACGTCATTCGAGCAGCTTATCTATACACCGATCCTCGCGGAGTATTGCGCGGGTTGTCACAGCTCGGATTCCGGCACCGCACAACAACCGTACTTTGCTGACGGCGACATCAATGTTGCTTACGAGGCGGCCAAGGCAAAAATCAACCTGGATTCACCGGGCGATTCCCGCTTCGTGATCAAGGTCAGTTCGAACCCGATGATCTCCGGTGAGTCGCACAACTGCTGGGATAACGATTGCCCGACAGCTGAAGCAGAAATGCGCGCTGCAATTACGGCATTCGCTAACGGCATACCTGCGACAGTGGTCGATGCTGATCTTATTACGAGTAAGGCGATTCGACTGGTGGACGGCACGCTCGCGTCCGGCGGCAATCGTTACGAAGACGCCCAGATCGCACTGTGGGAGTTCAAGACCGGCAACGGACTCATCGCTTATGACTCGAGCGGCGTCGATCCGGCGATCGACCTCGATTTCTTCGGCGACGTAACCTGGTTCGGTGGCTGGGGTATCACGATCGGTGCCGACATGGCACAGGGCCCGGGCAAAGCCCAGGCCGGTTCGACGGCCAGCGCCAAGTTGCACGATGTCCTCAAGACATCGGGTGAATTCTCTATTGAAGCCTGGGTCGTGCCTGCAAACGTTACGCAGGAAATGGCGCAGATCATGAGTTACTCAGGCGGCGCCGACTCACGAAACTTCGCTTTGCAACAGACCTTGTACGACTACGACTTCCTGCTGCGTCATAACGCTGTTGACAGCAACAACATGCCGCTGATGGGTCTGGACGGTGAACCGGCGCACTCGACACCGGCAATGGATGAAGTCCTGCAAGCGACATTGCAGCACGTCGTCGCTACCTACAACCCTGTCGACGGACGCCGCATATACGTGAATGGCAACCTGGTCTCAACCACCGACCCGGTCCCCGGCGGCACGCTGGTCGACTGGCAGGACAACTTCGCCGTTATCCTCGGCAACGAATCGTCCAATGACGGCCTATGGCAAGGCACATTCCGTCTTGCTGCCATCCACAGGCGTGCATTGACGCAAGCGCAAATCGTGCAGAACTTTGACGCGGGCGTCGGCGAACGCTTCTACATGTTGTTCGACGTTTCGGAGCGCATCGGCGCGCCAATAGACACTTCTTTCATCCTGTTCGAAGCGCAGCAGTACGACAGCTACGCCTACCTGTTCGACAAGCCGCACTTCCTGACGCTGGACGGTGTCGCACGCGACAACGTAACCATCAAGGGACTGCATCTCGCCATGAACGGCCAGGAGGTTTCGGTCGGCCAGTCTTATGCAAACATGGACGAGAGCACGAATTCCGCGCTAAACGAGGAACTCGGCCAGCCGCTGTCGGTGCTCGGTGCCGTCATTCCCCTGGAAAAAGGCCCGGCGGACGACCAGTTCTTCCTGACCTTCGACGACATCGACGGCGTTGTATACAACCGTCCGATACCGCCAATGCTGGTCGTCACCCCCAAAGACCTGCCGGATGCTTCGAGCATCGGTGTACGCACCTTCGACGAGATCGATGCGACCTACGCGGCAATACTCGGGGTTGATCGTCTCAGGGTGTATACATCGAATGGCGACACGGCGGCGCACGTGGATGAAACCTTCCAGGAACTCAGGCAGTCGCTGCCGGCGGTAGAAGACATCAACACCTTCCTCTCGTCTCACCAGGTCGCGATCGCCCAGCTGGCAATTCAGTATTGCGATGCCGCGATCGGCAGCAATGCAAATCCGAGCCCGATCGCGAGCATCATCTGGCCGTCGTTTGACTTCAGCCAACCGCGAGGCACGGCTTTCAGCGTTGCCAATCGAAGCAACTTCGTCAATCCGTTGATCGCACGTGCGGTTGGTCAGACGTCGGGTGGCCCGCAACTGCTGTCGCAGCCCAGCTACGCGACCGTCTATGACGAAGCTGCAGCGTTCGCTGGCGCCGGCAATCGCCCGTCCAACCTTATCGACAGATTGCTACAACCCGCGAGCAGCAGTGACACGCGCGCGATCGCCAAGGGTGTTTGTGCCTCCATACTCGGAAGCGCAGCCACGCTGGTTCAGTAAAGACAGGACTTAAAGGAATTATGAAGATGACTAAGAGACGAAATGCACGGCACTGGGATACGCCGCAGCTTCATGGAGATCATCCGCGTCCTGTCACGCGACGCCAGTTCGTAGCGCAGGGCTTTATGTCCGGCGCCGCTTACACGGTTGGCGCGGGCTCACTCGGCATGCTGTCGACGAACGCGATGGCGGCACTGTCAGGCGATATCGACGATATGCGGCTGAACATTTGCAGGATCACCGACGGTGCGGGAAAGATTCCCTTCATCTGTTTCGATCTTGCCGGCGGCGCCAATATCGCAGGATCGAACGTGTTGATCGGCCAGTCGGGCGGTCAGAGCGACTTCCTCGGCACGCAGGGCTACGAGAAGATGGGATTGCCTGGCGACATGGTTCCGGGTCTGAACGACGCCAATAACCAGCCATTTGCCAACTTCGACCTCGGTCTGGGTTTTCACCTGGATAGCGCGTTCCGACGCGGCATCCTGGCAAGCATCACGCCCGGAACCGAACTCAACATCAACGGCGCCGTGATTCCCGCCCGTTCGGACAATGACACGGGCAACAACCCGCACAACCCGATGTACGGCATTGCGATGGCCGGCGCGAAGGGATCCATCCTGACGTTGACGGGCTCGGAGAATACGGATTCGGGCGGCAACTCGATGTTGCCGGCGGTACTTTATAACCCGCTGCTGCGGCCGACCAAGGTCGATCGTCCCAGCGACGTCGTCAACCTGGTCGACACCGGCGATCTCGTCGGCATATTGTCCAAGGCCGATGCAACGGCGGTAATGGAGTCTATTTATCGCCTGTCTGACCAGAAGATGAACGCCGTCAACACGCAGCTCCCAACCGACGCTGCGATCAAGGAAGCGGTGCGTTGCGGTTACGTCAAGGCAGCCCATATTGCCGAGACTTTCGGCGGTGTGCCCATCGACCCTCTGTTGGATCCCGACATTGTTGCTTCGGATGGCTCCGCGATTTTCACTACAGCGGAATTCACTGATGGCAGTCAAAATGCACGCGAGTTCCAGAAAACCGCGTCCGTCATGAAACTCGTGATGAACGGATTTGCCGGGGCCGGCTGTATCGAAATGGGCGGCTACGACTATCATGGCGGCGCGCGAGCAGAAGGCGAAGTGAAAGACTTCCGCGCAGGCCGCTGCATGGGCGCCGTGCTCGAGTACGCCGCAAGACTGGGCAAGCCGGTGATGATGTACGTCTTCAGTGACGGTTCGCTGTCATCGAACGGAGTGATCGACAATTCAACCAACGGGCGCGGCAAAGGTGAGTGGACCAGTGATAACTCGTCAACTGCCGCTGGTTTCTTCCTCGTCTACAACCCGACGAAGAGACCCGTGCTGTTAGGCGGTACTCCCGACCAGCAGGCGCTGCATCAGCAGATCGGTGCCATGGATGCCGGCGGTTCTGTCATGCGCGGCGCAACGCCAATGGCGAACAACGTCAACCTGCTCGCAAACTCGGTCATATTGAATTACATGGCCCTGCACGGCGAACAGGGCAATTTCGAATTCCTGTTCGATCCGATCAACCGCGTCAACCGCTGGAGTCACGGCCTTGGCTCGAACCTGGATACCTACACGGCATTCGAACCTATCGTGAATGGCACGATCGCGAATCCTATCCCCTGACAAGCGATCGCCAGCTTACGAGAGCAGCAATAACGGTCAGTCGTGCCATACGACTGGCCGTTTTTGTTGCATAATCCGATGCCATGAGCGAACTCAACGCACTCCTCGCCTGCCCGCGCTGCGACAAGTCACCACTACAATCCTCTGACGAATCATTGCACTGCAAAGCGTGCAAGATCGATTTCCCGATACTCGAGGGTATGCCGTGGATGTTTGCCGAACCCCTCGCCGCACTCGGCGAATGGCGCGGCCGGCTGCATTTTTCGCTGCAACAACTCAGCCAGGAAATTGCGGGGCTCGAGAAGGAGCTGCAAAACGAAGACCTCCGCGCACTGACCCGGCGCCGGCTCGAGCGTTACAGGAAAGCGGTCGTCGCGCACAAGCGGTCATTACAAAAGCTTTTGCAGCCGATCGAAATCCAGACGCTGGAAGGCAACTACGAAAGCTATCTCGCATTGCGCAGCCGGCTGCCCAGCGACCAGGGCCTGAATACCTACTATCCGAACATTCATCGCGACTGGGCCTGGGGTGAGGAAGAAAATCGTGCGTCGTTAAAACAGATCCGGTCCGTGCTGCACGACCACGCCGATCTTGGCAAAGTGCTGGTACTCGGCGCCGGTGCCGGCCGCCTGGCTTACGACGTCCACACTCAGCTGCAATGCGAACTAACCGTGGCAATGGACTTCAACCCGTTGCTGATGCTGGTTGCGAAAACGGTTACAAGCGGCGAAAGCCTCAGCCTGCACGAGTTTCCGATTGCGCCGCTGTCACTCGAAGATGATGCTGTACTGAGGAAACTGACGGCTCCCGAGGTCGCCGATGAACATTTCCATCTACTGTTCGGCGATGCCTTGCGAGCACCGTTCGCGGATGAGAGCTTCGATACGGTCGTAACACCGTGGCTGATTGACATCATCAACGAGGACTTGCCGATACTTGCTGCACGTATCAATAGCCTGTTGCGAGATAATGGCCGCTGGGTCAATTTCGGATCGCTGGCCTTCTCCAGCCCGGAACGCGCACTGCGCTATAGCCCCGAGGAAGCCAAGGCAATCATCGCGGAGAGCGGATTTTCCGACCCCTATGTCTCGCAGGCGACCATTCCCTACATGAGTTCGCCCGCAAGCCGCCACGGCAGACAGGAGCGCGTTTTCACGTTCTCGAGTTACAAGGAGCGCGGCGTGAAGAAACCCGCGCGACATACCGCTTTGCCGGACTGGATAGTCACAGGCAAGGAAGCAGTGCCGCTGACGAACTCATTCCGGCAACAGGCCATGACGACGCAAATCTATTCTTTCATCATGTCGCTTATCGACGGCAAACGATCCATCAAGGACATGGCGATCATCCTCGAGAAACAGAAGCTGATGACGCGCGACGAAGCCGAACCCGCCATCCGGTCCTTCATGACGCGGATGTACGACGACTCGAGGCGGCAATCAGGTTTCTGACGGAGTTGCGGGCGGCTCGCTCCAGCGAGCAAGGATGTACTGCCCAATCTTGTTAACGGCGTGACGGGCCTCCGGCATTTTGCCGACAAACATCTGGAACACGTGCCACATCTCCGGCCAGACTTCGAGCTCAACGGCGATACCTGCGGCGATGCAGGCATCGGCAAAGCGTTCCGAGTCGCTTAACAGGATTTCATCGTCGCCTACCTGGATAAACATCGGTGGCAAACCCTCGACATCGGCGAATACGGGCGATACGAGCGGAAAACGACGCTGGTGAGGCTCGCAATAAAGATCCGCTACATCCGGCAGATCCGCCGCGCGAATAAAGGGATCCTGTGCAGCACGCGTACGCATCGACTCGCCGCTACCTGTCAGGTCAAGATAAGGCGACAACAACACAGCCGCGGCCGGAAGCGGGTCGCCCGCGTCGCGCAGGGCCAGCAGCGTCGCTACCGTCAGGCCTCCGCCGGCCGAGTCGCCCGCGATCACAATGTCCCCGGCCTTTATGCCCATGGCAAGCAGCGATCTGTAAAGCGCTACCGAATCATCTATTGCCGCGGGAAACCGGTGTTCGGGCGCCAGTCGGTACTCTGGCAGCAAAGTACGTATTTTCCCGGCGCGGGCAATGTGACTCACAAACTGCCGATACATGTCGCAACTGCCAACGACGTAGCCGCCGCCATGCAAATAGAGCAACAGCTTGCCGTCCATCCGGCCTTTCGGTGTCAGCCACTCGACGTAAAGTTCGTTGATTTTGTCGGACTCTATGCGCACGCCGGTGGCCATCATCATCACGTGACCGATCCTGGACCAGCGGCGACGAATCTTTTGCATGTCCAGATTGTCAATATGCAGCCGCCTGATATAGGCACCGGATATCGAACGCATGATTTTGGCGCGAATGCTGCTCATAAGAGTTTATGATGAAAATGAAGACTGAAGAGTACACGACTGATGCAAATACTGCGCACACCTGATTCACGGTTCGAGGGCCTTCCGGACTACGACTTCGCTCCCACATACGTCGACGTCGGCGGGCTGCAAATGCATTGCGTCGACGCAGGTCCTTCAGACGGTGCCATTGTATTGTTGCTGCATGGCGAGCCGAGCTGGTCTTACCTTTATCGTCATATGATCCCGCCCTTGCGGGATGCCGGTTTTCGCGTCATTGCACCGGACCTCATCGGTTTCGGAAAATCCGACAAACTGGTCCGGAAAGCCGACTATTCCTTTGCAGCGCATGTCACCTGGATGACACGATTTGTCGAGGCCCTCGACCTTCGCGACATCACGCTGTTTTGCCAGGACTGGGGCTCGCTGATCGGCTTGCGCGTTGCAGCCGAGAACGAGGAGCGATTCGCACGTATCGCTTTGGGCAACGGCGGCCTGCCGACCGGCGACCGCGCAATGCCCCGAGCATTCAAGGTCTGGCAGGCCTTCGCGCGTTTCAGCCCGTGGTTTCCGCTCGGCAAAATCGTCCAGAGCGCGACTGTTACGCGATTGCCCGATGCAGTGGTTGCCGCCTACGATGCGCCCTTTCCGTCCGGCAAATACAAAGCCGGTGCGCGGGCATTTCCGCTGCTCGTACCGACCCGACCCGACGATCCGGCGAGCGCCGCCAATCGCGCCGCGTGGGAGGTCTTCAAACGCTGGGAGAAACCGTTCCTCACCTGCTTCAGCAATCGTGACCCCATCACGCGCGGCGGCGAGAAAATCTGGCAGGGCACCGTTCCGGGCGCCAGGGACCAGCAACACGTGAAGATCCGCAACGCGGGTCACTTCCTGCAGGAAGACAAGGGAGGCGAATTAGCCGCGGTTTTGATCCGGTTTATCGAAACTAGCGTTCGAGGTACTTAAGCTTGTCCTTAACCTCACGCCACTCATCCGCATCGTCGGGCGGATCTTTCATCTCGGTGATGACGGGCCAGTCCTGCGATAGTTCCTGGTTGAGCTTCAGGAAGTGCTCCTGCCCGGCCGGCAGTTCGTCCTCGGAGAAGATCGCCTCAACCGGACACTCAGGCTCGCACAGCGTGCAGTCGATGCATTCGTCGGGATCGATCACGAGAAAATTGGGGCCTTCGTGAAAGCAATCCACAGGGCAAACCTCGACGCAGTCGGTTAATTTGCACTTGATGCAGGCTTCTGTAACCACGAATGTCATGCTGGGTCCCTCTCTCCGGAGCGCGTACGCTATGCGATGTTGTACCTTGAATCAAGTCATGTGGGCGACCAATAGCCGCTATTCTCCGCTGCGCGCCGCTCATCGGCCAGTTTCTCGAGATGCGCAAGCAGGGAGCGCTCCGCCCAGCCGTAAAGATGCTCGCTCACGTCCTTGTAAACATGCGGTACGAGCTGCCTGACCGTCAGGCCCGGATGGGCCCTGAGCGCCGCGACAACTTTCGACTCGCGCTGCAGGCGGTGATCGATAATCCAGTCGATGGCGCGCGCCGGGTCGCGAATCAGCTCACCATGACCCGGTGCGAGTATCGCGGGTTGCCGGTTATTAACTTTGGCGAGAGAGGCCAGGTAGTGGCTCATGTTGCCATCGGGCGGGTCGATGACAACGGTGGAACCATCAATGATGTGATCGCCGGTAAATATCCAGTTCAGCTGCACGTGCCGGTAACACAGGTGATTCGATGCATGTCCCGGCGTGTGGATGGCCTCAAGTTCGATTCCGTCCACGGTAACCCTGTCCCCGTCGATGAGTTCGCGATCCGGCCGGAAGGTGCTGTCCTGGTGCCGGCCCAGCGGCGCCGGACTGCCCAGAAGTTTTGCACCGGTCCGCTTTGCAAGTTCGACAGCGGCCGGCGAATGATCCGGATGCGTGTGCGTCACGAGCACCCAGCGTATGGGCGCCGCGGATCGGTCGACGATTGCCTCAAGGTGCTTTTCGATCAAGGGGCCGGGATCGAGCACCGCGATCTCGGCAACGCCAAACAGGTACGTATTCGTACCCGGTCCCGTCATCATCGACGGATTCGGCGCAAGCAGCCTGCGAACTCCCGGGGCAAGTTCAGTGAAATCGGGCATCGCCGGGCCGAACGTCGTCACGATTTCGCGCCGGGATAGTCTTTATCGCCAGGCAACACAATTTCCCGCTTGCCCTTCCTGATGATGACTGCCGGCACCATGCTCGTAACGCCCCACTCGGAACTCGACTTCGCCCAGTCCACCAGGCTTTCCAGGTCCTTGTGGCGGGCCACGCTTTCCAGTGTCTTGATCGTCGGATAGTGCAGTTTCACATCGCCGCGTCGCCCGGCGGCCAACATGTCCTTCGCCGTTACCCAGCACGATTCTGTCAGTTCACCGCCGCAGTGTTCGGCGCACTGCCCTTCCGGCAAGACTGCGAGAAAAAAGCGCGTCGAGTATCGCTTCGGCAATGACTCCGGCGTCACCCAGTGACTGAAGTAATGCAGCCGGTCGCAATACAGTGTCAGCCTGTTTTGCGTCACCCATTCCGCCCAGTTAAGACTGCCGTCATTCAGCGCATTGCGAACTCTTATAAGGTCCTCATCGACGGAGGATAAGTCGGCGAGCAACACGCCCGATTCCTCGAACAACTCGCGAATTGCCGAGCTGAAATATTTAAGACCGTCTTTTTTTATGCCGAGGCGCGCGGCGGCCGCTTCGCTCGTAACCCCTTGACAGAAATCATAAATTTCGGAGTCCTCAGCATCGACAACACCACCCGGGAACGCGAAAGCTTCGCCAAAAGACGAGCGTTCATGACGCCTGACCATGAAGATTTCGGGGCTGGCTGCCGCCGCACGAACGAGGACTACGGTGGATGAGGGACGCGCATAAGCAGCATCAACCAAGGTCACTGACCTCTTCTTCATCCGCTTCAACGTAAGCTTTCAGTCGCAGTAGCGCCTCGCCGATGACGGCGTCGACAGGTGCTGCAATACTTTCGAGGCCTCCTGGCTGGTAACCACCGACGGCATAGGTGAACGTGACCCTGGTGCCTTCATCGTGAGCATCAAGTTCCCAGGTCATGTTTCCGCTGACGCCCATCAGCCCCAGCGGACCCAGGGCACCGGTGAGCCGTATGACGACACCCGGATTCACCATCGTTACCTGCATATGCACGACGCCGGCATTGTCACCGAAGTGCTCGCAAAAACATCCGAGGGGCTGTGCTTTGATACTGAGAAGACTGGCGTCACCGGAAACCGTGTGGTCCGGGTTCCACCAGTTGCCGACTTCGGCGGTCGCGGCCTGCCACACGGCATCCTTACCGGCGCTGATCACCACCTCGCTGACGACCGTGAAACCGCCTTCGCCGGCAGCAGTCACTTCGGCGACCGCTGTCGCCGAGCAAGTCGCGAAAAGGACGACGAACATCACTGGCATCTTCATTTGCGGCTCCTCGAGAGAGCGACTAGCTTACCGCAAATTTGAATTACGCAAGCGCTGTCCACATATCGGAAAATCTGTATCGTTGGCCAAGTCATGAACGAAGACCTGAGAGTAGTGTTCGAGAGTCGCAACCGGCAAAGCTGTGCCGATCGCGCATTGGTACTGGAATCGCTCCGCATACCGCACCAGCTAATGGACGACGGCGGCTCCTGCGTCCTGATCGTGCCAGCGCCGTTTTCAGCGCAGGCCGTCAATGAGCTGAGACTCTACGACGATGAAAACCCGCCCGTGCTTAAGAAAACACCGCTGCGTGTTGAATACCACGACGCCGTGCCGGGGCTGGCCGGCTATGTCCTGGTCGTCTGCCTGGTGGCCGGCATGGCCGGATATTCCTACTTCCAGACCAACTGGTTTGTTGCGGGACGTGTCGACGGCGAACTCATACGGCAGGGAGAGTTTTGGCGGCTTTTCACGGCGCTGACGCTGCACGCTGACGTCAAGCATTTGCTGAGTAACCTCGTGTTCGGCGTCTTCTTCGGGCTGTTTGCCGGCCGATTACTGGGCTCCGGCGTCGCCTGGCTCGCGATCGTTCTCGCTGCCGCGACCGGAAACGGGATCAACACCCTGTTACTCGAATCCTCACACCGATCCATCGGTGCATCAACAGCCGTGTTCGCGGCACTGGGCCTGGTCGCAGGCTACGTCTGGTTCAGGAGGCTGATGTCGCAGGACCGCTGGTCTAATCGCTACGGCCCGCTCGTCGGCGGTCTGGCCTTGCTGATGTACACCGGCACTGGCGGCCCGAACACCGATGTCGGCGCTCATCTGCTCGGATTTGTCTGCGGGTTCGGAGCGGGTTATATCCTGAGTCGCGAGGGCGACGTTGCCGCCAACTTGCGAACGCAGCTCATTACGGGTGGACTCGCACTGGGCCTCATCTTTTTCAGCTGGGCTATCGCTCTAAGCGTCTGAAATCGGGCCAAACTACTGTAGAATTTTGGCATGCGGAAAAAGTCGTTAAGATGAAAGGCGTCCTGCTGTTCCTGGTCGTATTGTTAATTACTGTCGCAGCGGTCCTCTGGATTCGACACGGCGGCGGCAATACCTACTCCGACCTGACAGGCACGCCGCGGTTGCACGCCGAGGCACTTGAAGAAGTGCTTACCTACCCTGAACCGGTCGGCAACGTTGCGGTGAGCAGCACGGGTCGGATCTTTTTTACAGTACATCCAGAGTCCCGCCCGCACGGCAACAAGTTGCTCGAATATGTCGACGGCGCATCCATTCCGTTTCCGTCGCCGCGCCAGCAAAGCGAGTTGTTCGACACGCCGCTCGGCATCGCAATCGACCGGCTCAATCGTTTGTGGGTCATTGACCACGGTAATCATGGATTGCGCTCGGCACGCATTGTTGCGATCGACCTCGAGACCGGGAAAGTCCTGCGGGATCAGCACCTCGACGAGACCATCGCGCCTGCCGGCTCCCTGTTGCAGGACCTGCAGGTCAGCGCGGACGGGCGCACGATAGTGATCGCCGATGCCAGTTTCTGGCGCAAGTCGCCCGCGCTCATCGTTTACGACGTGGAGACCGGAGAAGCCCGGCGTGTGCTTGAGGGACATCCAACGGTGTCGGCCGAGAATTTCGTTATCCGGACGGATGGCAAGCCTATGCAATTTCTCGGTGGCATGGTGGCACTGCGCGGCGGCGTCGACGGCATCGCGCTCGGACCGGAGTGGCTATATTACGGAGCACTAAACGGTTCCGGCCTGTATCGCATCCGGCTGAAAGATCTCCTGAACCGGGGGCTGCCTGCGTCACAACTGGCGAAGACAATCGAACGGCACAGCAACAAACCGCTCAGCGATGGCCTGAGCATCGATACGGACGGTAGTGTGTATGTTACCGACGTTGAACACGGCGCCATCTTCAAGATCGGTCCTGACAGCGGTTTGACCACCTTGATAAAATCGCCGCGGCTGCGCTGGCCGGACGCCTTGTCTTTCGGGCCCGACGGTTATCTATACGTCGCCGACAGCGCACTGCCGGAACTCATTCTAAAATCAGACGAACACATCAGGGCCCAGGGACCGTATCGAATTTTCCGGTTCCAGACAGGCTCCCTGGGTAACCCCGGGCAATAACAAGGTATCTCCGTCCCGTTCCCGCAGCGCGATATCCACATCTACAACCAGGTGGCCGACCAATCAGTCCTCGACGTCGGGTTCGATAAAGCACCAGCGCAGTTTCGGGATGCGATTCTTCAGCTCGCGCTCCAGCGCGTTGATGCTCGCAACAGCTTCTTCAATGGACAGACCATCGCGCAATTTGATTTTCGCGGCCAGCATGGTATCAGGCCCGAACTGCATGGTTATCGTCTTGAAGACAGACTCTATGCCCTCCTGACTTTTGATAATCGCAGCTATTGCATCCTGAATATCCGGATCGGCAGAGCGTCCGACCAGCAGGGATTTGACGCGTGACGCTACGAAGGCAGAGATGACGATCAGTATGACGCCAATGCAAATGGATCCAAGCGCATCGTAGTAAGGATTGCCCGTTATTTTGGCTGCGACGAGGAAGCAGAGCGCAACGATCAGGCCAAGCTGGGCACCGATATCCTCGCCGAGAACGACGACCAGTTCTGAATTGCGAGTGTGTTTCAACCACTCCCGAAAAGGTCGAGCACCGCGGACCTTGCGAATTTCAGTCAACGCGCCAAACAACGACGATCCCTCGAGGAGAATTGCGAGGCTCAGCACGAGGATCGCCACCCAGACATAGGTCAACGGTTCCGGATGCTGCAACTTGTGCACGCCTTCGTAGATGGAAAATATGCCGCCCATGCTGAAAAGCAGGATCGCAACGATAAAACTCCAGAAGTAGCTGAGTTTTCCATAGCCGAGCGGGTGTTCATCGTCTGCCGGTTTCTGCGACTGGCGAAGTCCAAGGTAAAGAAGAACCTGGTTGCCGGTGTCCGCGTAGGAATGGATGGCCTCGGCAAGCATACTGCCGGACCCCGTCAGCCAGGCTGCCCAGGATTTCGCTATTGCGATGCCGAAATTGGCAAGGAATGCATAGAGTATCGCCCTGACAGTCGAATCGTGCGTTGATGAAACCATAGGTAAACGGAATGCCGGCAGCTGCGTTAAGGCACTATCATGCCACGGTATCCGCGGCCAAAGGACTCCAAAAATGAGACACTTAGCTATCGTCGTGCTGGCTTTTGTGCTGGTTTTCGCCGGCTGTGCCGCGCACCCTGACCCTATTGTCGACATGAAAGGCGTAAACCCCGACTTGCTTGCGAAGGACTGGGCGGACTGCGAGGGCTATAGCGAACAGATTGTCATGGGCCAGGGTGTCGCCAAAGGCGCGGCAGCCGGAGCCGGTGTCGGTGCAATTGGCGGCGCGATTAACGACCACGTCGGCCGCGGCGCCGCGAACGGGGCATTGATAGGCGCGACCAAGTCAGGGCTGGACGCGGACCGGGATAAACAGCAGGTCTTCAAACGTTGCCTGCGAGGCCGGGGCTACCAGGTCCTCAACTAGTTTGCCGCGTCGTTAATCTTGACCGGGGCCCCTGCCGCCAGTACTGTACATCCATACAGTACGAGGCGCATTCATGAAGGCAACACCTCATAAAGGTCGCGGTGCGATCACGTCGAAAGAGGGACGATACGCATCCCGAACCATTGCTTTCGACGACAGCGAAGCCGAGCTGCGCAGTGAAACCGCACCTGAGACTGTACTCAGGGCGATGCAGGCCGGCACCATCATCAGCAGCAACAACTCGCCTGATGTGCCCTTCGATCGCTCCATTAATCCTTACCAGGGTTGCGAGCACGGCTGTGTCTATTGCTATGCCCGGCCAAGTCACAGCTACCTCGACCTGTCGCCAGGACTCGACTTCGAAACGCAGATTTTCTACAAGCCTAATGCCGCCGCCCGTTTGCTTGCCGAATGGCAAAAGCCGGGTTACGAGTGCCAACCGATCACCCTCGGCGCAAACACGGACCCGTACCAGCCGGCGGAAAAGAGCCTGCAGATTACGCGGCAACTGCTCCGGCTTTTCGCCGATTACCGCCACCCGGTAAACCTGATCACCAAGAGTCATCTGATCAGTCGCGACATCGACCTCCTCGCAGACCTTGCCGGGGACGGGCTGTGTTCTGTCGCTGTGAGTATTCCAACGATGGACGCCGCGCTTAAGCGCATCATGGAACCGCGCGTTCCCTCCGCAAGTGCCAGGCTTAATGCGATCAGCGAACTGAGCCAGGCAGGCATTCCGGTCAGCCTCCTGCTGGCGCCCGTCATTCCGGCAATCAACGACGCGGAAATAGAATCGATCCTTGAGGCCGCCTCGCAGGCCGGCGTCGTGCAGGCACATTATATTTTTCTGCGGCTGCCGCATGAGCTCAAAGAAATCTTTTCGGAATGGCTCAGGGCGCATTACCCGGATCGCTTCCTGCATGTCATGAGCCTGATCAAGCAGGCCAGTGGTGGCAAAGCCTACGATCACCGATTTGGAACCCGGCAGACGGGCAAGGGCCCTTACGCTGACATGCTCGCCGCCCGATTCGCGAAAGCGATTCGAGAATGCGGACTCGACAGGCGCGGTTACCAGCCAACGCTCGATTGCAGTCAATTTCTGCATCCCGCACGCCAGCAACTCGGTTTCAGTTTCTAGTCGACCGGGCCGTCCTCGTGCTACTGTCGATCGACGTCAATGCGTATAGTGGATTTCACGGAAAGAGCCCCAAATCGAGAACTATCGAAGCCACGCCCGGTCTTAAATTTCCTGGGATGGCTGATTGACAGCACAACCAGAAGCCCCGATTCCAAGACCTAATGAGAATGATCAAAAAGCTACCTTACGCCGCCTTCGCCGCCTTGATATTGATGCCCCTCGCCGCTGGCGCACAGGATCCAGGGCTTGCTGGTCTGACGGAACAGGCGGTACCCGTTGCGGAAGATGATCCTGTACCCGAACTGGCCGATTCCGGCCGCGAAGCCGACGAAGAACGGCTGCTCGAGGAGTTTGCGCGATACAGGCAAATGGTCCAGGAAGGCATATTGGATGAGGCCGATATCGCGGCCAAGCGAATCGTTGAGCTGGCAATCAAGGTTTACGGGCCGCTCTCCCGGGAAACGGCCAGCGCCCTGAATAATCTCGCTATCGTCCAACACAGCACCGGTCAGTACGATGCCGCGATTCAGAATTTCATGTCTGCCGTCGAGATCATCGAAGTCGTTGAGGACCGTCTCAACGCCGCGCTGGTCAATCCCCTGAAGGGATTGGGCGCCGCTCAGCTCAGTAGCGGACAACCCAACCAGGCAAGACAGACGTTTGAGCGAGCGACTCATATTACGCATGTCAATGAGGGACCTCATAACCTGGAACAGGTCGAGATTCTCGAGTCCATCGCCGAAACCTATGTTCGGATGGGCGAACTTGACGAGGCGCGCGAAACCCTGGACAGGATTCACGCGCTGAATGTAAAACACTTTGAGGAAAATCCGCTGGGCTTGCTGCCCTCTTTAATGACTCGTGCCGATTGGCAGCATCGCGCCGGATATTTTGCCGATGAGCGAAGCTCTTACAGGCGTGCCATCCGAATCATCGAAGCCGGTGGCCGGTCCGACGACCCGCTGCTGGTAGAACCCTTGCGACGTCTTGGCGAATCGTTCTACTACTTCGACCCGGAGACAACACAGACGCAACAAATTGGCCTTGTCGCAACGGGCGAAATGTACTTCAAGCGCGCTGTGCGGATCGCCGAGGACGCAGAAGATTTCGATAGGCAGGAATTGGTAAAGACGCAACTTGCACTGGGCGATTACTACACTTACGTCGAAAAACAGAGCCGCGCGAAGCGAATTTACTCCGACGTGTGGGAAAAATTGGCGAACGACGATGAAGGTCTTGCGCTGAGAGATGAGCTTTTCAGGGATCCGGTACCCATCTGGACCGAGCCTCTGCCCGAGTTTGCCGGCGACGGTTCGAAACTGCGCTCCGACATTAATAGCGGCCGAATTGTCGTTGATTTCGATGTCTCCGTGAACGGGCGTGTCCGGGAACTGAGAAGCGAAGCGTTTCCGCCAGAATTTACCGACATGTTGCGGGTGGTGCACCGGGAAATTCGACAGCGCGTGTTTCGGCCGCGAATCGACGATGGCGTGCCGGTCGAGGCGCCCGGATTGAGATTCGAACACGTGTTTTCTTATGCGCAGTCCGACCTCGACAAGATGCGAGCCGAAGCGGCGAAATCCGCCGAAGAAGCGCCCGAAGCGGACGAGCCCGACACGGACAAGCCTGAAGAGGACGAGTCTGAAGAGGACGAGTCACCGGAACCCGTCAGCGAGTAACCTGTGCTGCGCCTTACCTTGACCCTGGTCGCCATCACGACATTGGCCATACTGCCGGCTCTTGCCCAGGCGGGATGCAAAGACGACTGGATATGCATTGACGAAATCAGCGAGAACGGCGATGTCAAACTCCTCGCGCGCAATCTTCGCGGCTTCCCGATTACCTATACCCTGAGGGTCTATGCCCGGGACTATGTCATCGCCGGGCCGAACACCGTCACCCGTACGCTCGGGCCTCAGGAGAAGCAACAAGTCCTCCTTTTGCAGGGCAAGGACCACAAAGAGGGGCACTACCGTTACGATTTCAAATGGACGGTCGGGCGCATGGACGCGAAGCACGATGACGATTATCTCTATTCCCTGCCCTACGGTGACGGCCTCTCGTTCCCGGTTTTGCAGGGTTACGGCTCTCGATTCAGTCACCGCGGACACGAGGAATTTGCGGTCGATTTCGACATGCGGACAGGAACCGCCGTACACGCCGCGCGCAGCGGCATAGTGGCACGCATCGAAGAGTCAAATTCGAAAGGCTGCTGGGACGATGATTGCGGGCAATACGCGAATTTCATCGTCATCCTGCATCCGGATGGCACGACAGGCGAGTACTACCATCTTGATCACGAGGGCGTTCTGGTGGAGGTCGGCGACGCCGTGACGCGCGGCCAGCAGATAGGGTTATCCGGCAATACGGGGCATACCACGATGCCGCACCTGCATTTTGCCGTGTACCGCCCGATCAGCTGGGGCAGGACACAGTCGATCCCCGTGCGATTTCAAAGTGCAGACGGTATCATCGACCGTCCACGCCGTGGCGGACGCTACCCGGCTCAATCAGGCGATCACTCATGAAGAACAAATCCATCGCAGTCCCCGAGCAGCATTATGTGAATGGCCACCCCATCAGCGGGCCGTTTGAAAAGCACCTGCAGACAGCCGTTTTTGGCCTTGGCTGCTTCTGGGGCGCGGAGCGGCTTTTCTGGCAGACGGACGGCGTTTATTCGACAGCCGCAGGCTATGCCGGCGGTATGGCATCCGACCCGGATTACAAGCTCGTCTGCAGCGGGGAAACCGGGCACGCCGAAGTTGTGCTGGTCGTATTTGACCCGGCCAGGGTGAGCTATGCAAAGCTGCTTTCGCTGTTCTGGGAGAACCACGATCCAACGCAGGGCATGCGACAGGGCAACGATATCGGCACGCAGTATCGCTCGGTGATCTATACCGCGAATGATCAGCAGGAAGAGGAAGCGAGAGCATCCCTCAAGGCCTTCCAGTCCGGCCTGACGGCTGCCGGCCTTGGCAGAATAACCACGGAAATTGCCGCTTTGGACACCTTCCACTACGCCGAGGAATACCACCAACAGTACCTGGCCAAGAATCCCGGCGGTTATTGCGGACTTCGCGGCACCGGAGTCTCTTGTGCCTAAGCCGACGAAAAAGACACCCAAACCCAGGAAACCCAGTCGCCAACAGGCCGAGGAAGCGATTCGCACCTTGCTGCTGTGGGCCGGCGAGGATACGCGCCGCGAAGGGCTGGTCGACACGCCCGCGCGCGTGGCGCGCGCTTACGAGGACTGGTTCAGCGGTTATAAAGAGAATCCGATCGAGTATCTCGAGCGTACCTTCGAAGAGGTTGAGGGCTACGACGAGATGATCGTATTGCGGGACATCGCGTTTGAGTCGCACTGCGAACATCACATGGCGCCCATCATTGGGAAAGCCCATGTCGGTTATCTGCCAAAGAACAAGGTCGTCGGCATCAGCAAACTTGCGCGCGTCGTCGATGCCTTTGCCCGCCGTTTCCAGGTGCAGGAAAAGATGACTGCGCAGATTGCGAATTGCATTCAGGACGTCCTGCAACCCAAGGGCGTCGGTGTCGTGATCGAAGCGGCGCACCAGTGCATGACCACACGCGGAGTCCACAAGTCGGACGTAACCATGGTAACCAGCCAGATGGTGGGTGCCTTCCGCAAAGATGCGCGCACGCGGGTTGAGTTCCTGCGCATGATAGACGCCAATCGCTGATCGTCCCTGGTGCGTAGAGCTCTCGCTACCCTGGGAATTATTCTGGCGCTCCCCACCGCTTACCTGCTGCTCTGGCCGGTACCCGTTGATCCCGTGTCGTGGCAGGCTCCCCAAGACAAAGGTTATGTCGATCCTTTCGAACCGAACGGCTTACTGACGGCTGCAACAGGTGTCGACCTCGGCAATTACGAAGGCCCGGAGGATGCGACGCGCGGACTCGACGGCCGCATTTATCTTACGACCAGCAACGGCGTGATCATTCGCGTTCAGAACCGCGGCGTCAGCCAGTTGGTGCACGTCGGTGGCAGGCCTCTCGGTATCGAAGTTGCCGGCGACGGCTCGCTCATCGTCGCAAATGCGGAACTCGGACTTCAACGCATCGCGGCGGACGGTACCGTCACTACGCTCGTCGACAAGATAGACGGCGCTGCGCTCGAAAACGCAAACAATCTCGGCATCGCACCTGACGGCACCATCTATTTCAGCCAGTCGAGCACGAAATTCACCGCTGCCGGTTTCGGTGGCTCGTACAAAGCGAGCCTGCTGGACATTCTTGAGCACGGCAGCCACGGCAATGTCTATTCGTTTGCTCCCGAAAGCGGTGAAGTCGTCCGAGTGATGACCGGCCTCAACTATGCCAATGGCGTCGCTGTCAGCGATGACGGCAGCTTTCTGCTGGTGGCCGAGACGGGCCATTACCGGATACTCAAGCACTGGCTGAGCGGTGACTTGCAAGGTACGACAGAAGTTCTTCTCGACAATCTTCCGGGCTTCCCCGACAACATCAAGAACGGTATGAACGGGCGCTTCTGGATCGGATTCGCGGCGCCGAGGAATCAGCTACTGGATAACCTGTCGGACAAGCCTTACGTGCGCAAGATCGTGCAGCGACTACCACCGGAAGTGCGGCCGCAGGCCGAACCGTTCTCGCATGTCATCGCCATTAACGGCGACGGCCAGGTGCTGATGAATCTGCACGACCCATCGGCCCGCTTCCCGACACTGACAGGCGTACTCGAAACTCGCCGCTATCTGTACCTGACAACGCTGTTCGGCCACAGTCTGCCGCGCATTAAAAAGAGCGACCTGTAGCTAGTCGAGGCCGAGTTCAGCCGCACCTTGCTGGAAAGTAATATCGACGGGAATGTCGGCACGCATCAGCCGATCGAGGTCACCCTGCAGTTGCGACTCGATAATTCCGCGCGCCTCCGTCAACTTGACGACGCCCTGGTAGTCGCCGTCACCCTGTAATGTCAGCAACAGTCGCGACAGGTCCGTCATCGCTGCTCCCATGCGTTCGAAATCGACGTGATACCGTCCAGTTTCGGCATCGCGTACGAATGCACCACTGTCGAGGAAGAAATTGAAGCGAACCATATTGGCCTTGCCATGCGCGCTGGACGCGCCGAAGCGAATCGAGCGAAACACGCTGGTCATGAAAGTTACGTAGTAGTCCCTGAGGTCAACGTCGCCGAGTTCACCTGCCTTGTGCAATTCGGTAATCATGTACAGGCCAAGAATATCGGCTTTGCCTTCCTCCACGCTCGCGGCCATCTCGAGCAGCGCATCCTGCACCGTGCCCCTGCCATCGATCGTGTTTTTTATGCCAAGACCATGTGCGACTTCATGGAACATGGTATTCGCGAAAAACGCGTCGAAGCTGACATGCTTGCGCTGCGATTCGTCTATAAGCTCGTCAGCAATCGGCTCAACTATCTTGTCGAATTTCGCGCGCATCGCATTCTTGAGCTGCAGGCGGCGTGTACCTCTCGAAAGCTGCACCGACTCATCATTGGGGAGATTGATTGCGATGGTCTTGCCACCGGCGTTGCAATCGCCCGCGTAATAGACCACGTCATAGGCGTTCAGGTCCGAATCCGTACCCGGGGTCTCCCACTTGTATTCATCGGCGACTGGCAGCCCACGCTGCAGCGCAGGCAGAAATTCGGCGAACCGACTAAGACGACTGCTCCATTCCCGATCCTTGACGAGCACATAGGCCTCGTATGAAGTGCGATAACCGTACAAGGCATCTTCGTAATTTTCGATCGGGCCGATGACGACGTCGATATCGTTGTCCCTGACATCCATCCAGAACATGTCGCTGACCTGGTAATCGTCACTGATCAGCGCCGCCGCGCGCAGTTTCAGGTAACTGGCGAAATCGCCGCTCTCCGAGAGCTGCGCCGCTTCACGCAACAGGTCGGCTGCTGCTTTCAGTTCGTTAGCGTAGGCAACGTGATAGGGAACCAACGTAAGAGCGCCGGCCGCATCCCGGCGGATCAGCGAGTAAAGACCTTTTTTTCCGGGCAGGTAGGCCGCTTCGAATTCTTCCCGACTCATATCCACGGGATAGAAATTCGCACCGGGTGGCTTCGCGCCGACACCGTCTATGAACGGTTTGTTGCCATCAAGCCGATCCCATGGACCGTAGTTCAATTCGGCGAATCGTCGCGTGTCCGCATCAGCGATGGATTCCAGCCAGGACTCGTAGTCGTCGCCGTAGGCCTGCCGCCAGAAAAGATCGTCCATGATTTGCGCCGCATCGATTAGCAGGCGGATCATTTCTTTCTGGTTGTCACTGAGGCCGCTGAGGTCCGCCGTGAGCGTGAAATCGGCATAGATTTCGGGCCGCGGCTCGACAACTTCCAACAACGTTATTTCCGGCTCGGGCGCCTGTTCCGCACCACAGGCGGCAATCAACAGGCAAACAGGCAGTACGGCGCGGGCCTCGCGCAGGATATTTTTGAAATTCACAGCTTCCCCCTGGAGCAGAATCGAGCAGGCATTATTGCATACGCCAAAAGTGGAACGCGCTCAAAGATCGACGAGATGCACGTCTTCCGCGCTAAGTGCCCTGCCCAAAAACTGGCCTCCAACGCGGGCAAATCGGGAGATTCCGTCTGTCGCCAGCAAAGTGAGATCGCCGGCATGTTTGACTGCAGAGAGTGAGCCGGCGGATCGCAGTGTTTGTTGCACGACGGCGGCCGTCGTGTTCGCGGAATCAACGACAGCGACCGACGGACCGGCAGCGGCCGATATCGTGTCGCGGAGCAACGGAAAGTGCGTGCATCCCAGGATGATACTGTCCGCTTTGAAGCCATCCGCTTGCGCCTCGTCAAGGTAACGTTGCACGATGGACTCCGCGATGTGCCCGGCCGTCCATCCCTCTTCGGCGAGCGAAACCAGCATCTCACAGGATTTCTCCTTGATCCGCGCGCCGGGATCCAAAGCGGCAATCGCACGGCGGTAAGCGCCCAGTCGTACAGTCGCCTCTGTGGCCAGCACCAGGTGCGAACCGCCGGGACGGGCAGCAACTGCGGCCGTCGCGCCCGGCACAACCACTCCGAGCACCGGCAAGGGCGCCATTTGTCTCTGCAATACTTCCAACGCCACTGCTGACGCCGTGTTACAGGCAATAACCAGCATCTTGATATCGTGCAGCAACAACTTGGCGGTCGCCTGGGTCGCGTAACGCGCGATGGATTCGGGACTCTTGGTGCCATAAGGCAGTCGCGCCGTGTCGCCAAGATACACGAGGTTTTCGTGCGGCAAAGTCTCGCGAATGGCTTTTAGTACGGTCAGCCCGCCGACGCCCGAGTCAAAAATTCCAATCGGCAGAGAAGATGAATTTGTACCGGTCATGCGCGCATTGTGCCTAATGGTGACTTTCTGTGGAATAATCGCGCCCCGACAACCCATTACGGAACGCAGACGACGTGCAAAAACTGATTTACGGCATCGGCGCGACATTCGCGTTGCTCATCATAATCGGTTTCGCCCTGCCGCGGACGAATCAGATTTCCGCGAGCATCGAGGTTGAGGCGCATCCGGCCACCGTATTTGCGCTCGTCAATGACTTCCGGCGACTTACGCTATGGTCTCCGTGGGCAGATACCGATCCCAACGCGCGATTCCTGTATTCGGGTGCCAACAGGGGTGTCGGTGCGATCCTTACCTGGGACGGGGCCGTCATCGGCAGCGGCAGGCAGACAATTACCGATAGCCGGCCCTTCGAATTCGTCGCTATCGACATCAACCCGGGCGAGTCGGGAGCGGCGAAATCCTGGTTCACTTTGTCGCCAGGTGTCGGCACAACCATTGTCACCTGGAGTTTCGAGGCTGATTACGGCATGAATATCCTCGGCCGGTATTTTGCGTCGATGCTCGGCGCCGTCGTAGCTCGTGAATACCAGGGCGGGCTTGCCGCCTTGAAAGAATTTGCCGAAAGTCTGCCCGCAGCTGATTTCAGTGACATCGAGATCGAACATATCGTTGTCGAGGCGACGGACATCGCCTGGTTATCCACGACTTCACGACCCGAGCCGGCTGCAATATCGGCGGCTCTCGGCAAGGCGTACTTCCAGATTCTAAGCTTTATGGACGACAACGATTTGTCGGACGCGGGCGCGCCCCTGTCCATCACGCGCCGATTCAGCGGCTCCGAACTCGCGTTCGATGCCGCCATTCCTGTCAGGGGCATTACCGAGGGCACCCCTCGAGACGGTCCGGGCGTGCAAATTGGTCGAAGCTATGCCGGTCCGGTCGTTCGTGTTCGCCATATCGGATCGTACAAGGCGCTTGCCGAAACCCACCGCAAGATATCGGCATACCTGGCGGCACTCGGCATCGAGCGCGACGGCGCCGCGTGGGAGTCTTATGTGAGCGATCCGGGCAAGGTACCCGAAGAGGACCTACTGACCTACGTTTACTACCCTATCAAGTCGAACTAGCAGGACGAACCAGGCCCTAGATTGACTTCACGAGGAACGGTGGCACCCGGCCCTCTTCGCGCTCCGACAGGGACAGGCTGGTTTGTGTATCGTCCTGTCGCCGGGCAATCCCGCCGTACAGCGCAACAATCAGCGCCGCACTTTCACTCGCTTCCGTCACCGACATCTTTCGCACCGAGGCGCAGATCGGACCCTCCCCGTTAAGCGGCGTGACGCAATGCATCTGCCGCCTGAGGTCAGCGAAGGACTGTTTCAGGGATATGGGCAGTTCGTCTTCGTTGATGCCAACGAGATTTTCCTCGTAGGCCTTTATAAGTCGTTGTTTTATATGACCATGGCCAGCGAGCACCGTCATTGCGGCGTGAAAGCGATCAAGGTGGTTCGTCATTGCCACTCCAGCGTTTCAATATTTTTATTGCCGCTAGCACCCTCTCGGCGGCTTGTACGCTCTTATTGTTGGAGTTGACTACCTCCTGTAGTCCGGCTCCCTGCAGAGCCTTAAGTCCCTCTTTTACTCCTAATCATTCAAAATGTTGCGCATCGATTTTATAACAGGTTTCACAAAGCTCACGCAAGTGGCAATTGCCGCTCTGCGAAAGACCGGTCTATTCGTCGTTTTTCCCTAATTCTTCCCGCACGAGATCCAGCAATTGCTGCGGTCCAAAGCTCGGCAGCGGACGGCCATTAACGAAATATTCCGGCGTCTGTTTAACCTTCAGAAAGACGGCGTCCTCGGTGTCCCGCTCGATCCGCCGGGTGATGTCGTCAGACGTCATATCAAACAGCAGCTGGTCGATATCCAGGCCCACACCCGCGATGGCCGGGAGGACCTGGTCCTGTATAACCACGTGATTCCGGACCCATCGCTGCTGCGTTGCCAGCAAGGTTTCCAGCGTCTCCCAATACTTGTCCTGCGCGCGGCTGGCCTCGAGGATTCTGACGGCGTAATCCGCGCCCGTATGAAATGCCAGGTGGCGAACCGAGAGCCGGAGCTCGTCGGGAGCCTCTTTCATCCACTGTTTAACCATGGGATAGAACTGCGCACAGGTGCCACAGGCCGGATCGAGAAACTCTACGATGTGCACGCGGGCGCCTGTATTGCCAAGGGATGGCGAATGTTCGCTCGCGAGGGCAGCCTGCCGCGGCGCGGTATCGGATGGCGACAATTCCACTTCCTCGGTCTCAAAGAGGAAAGTGGCTGCTCCAAGTGCGAAGACGAGGACCAGTACGGCTACTGCGGCGATAGCCCAGCTAGCGACGGGCTTCACCGATATTGATGGTTCGCGACGATTTTTTCTGCTCATTTTTTTCTGCTCATGGGTTCCGGATCCTGATCCTTAAATGACAGAATGCAGTTTGCCGCAACGGAATCGTCACGCCTATAGGTTTGAACCGAGAGTAGAATGACTGGCATGCATCGATTGTTGGCACTATTGCTCGCTCTGACACATACGGCCGTCGGTGCGCAAGTCGAGCCTCCCCAAAGCGACGCTCCGGAGGCGCGGCCGACAGTCATCGGTGAAATCGTGCTGGAAAAATCGGACGTTTTCGACCTGTCCAATCCGGAAGAAAACAATGCCCTCTACCGTCTCGCGAATCGCTTGCACATCATCACGCATGACGAAGTAATCAAAGAGCAGCTGCTGCTGCAAAGTGGCTCCACCTTCTCGGCGAGGCTGGTCAGCGAATCGGAGCGCATCCTGCGCCAAAACCGGTATTTGTACGATGCACATATACGCCCGACGCAACGAGCTGACGGGACCGTCGACCTGACTGTCGTCACGCGGGACGTCTGGTCACTGGGACCCGACCTGTCGGCGTCACGCAGTGGCGGCGAGAATCGCTCGCAGATCGGCCTCGAGGAGATCAATCTGCTTGGCCGAGGACAAACGGTACGTTTTAACCATGAGGAGGACGAGAACCGCCGATCCAACAGTTTGGAGTTCTTCGACCGTCACGTCGCCCGGTCACGGGTATCGGCGTATCTTAAGGCTGCCGACAATTCTGACGGCAAATCCAACCAGGTTTCCGTGGTTCGGCCCTTTTACGCGCTCGATTCCCGCTGGTCAGCGGGTGGGCATGCGCTGGATGACGACCGCCGCAGCGCACTGTATTTCCTTGGCGAAGAGGCCGCGGAGTACCAGCATGCACGCCGCTACTCGTCGCTTTTCGGGGGCTGGTCGAAGGGTCTCCGGAATGGTTTCGCAACTCGTTGGACCGCAGGAATCACGCGCGATGAAAATCAATTCACCCAGGTAGCCGACCCCGAACTGCCGGCGTTGCTGCCCGAGAATCGCGAGCTCGTTTATCCCTTCGTCGCTGTGGAAATCGTTGAAGACGACTTCCAGACCTCACGCAACCGCGACCAGATCGGCAAGACTGAAGATTTCTTCACAGGCCGCTACCTGTCAGCTTCGCTGGGATGGGCAGACAAGTCACTGGGTTCGGATCGTGATGCGCTGATCTATGCGGCAAGCGTACGGCGCGGCTACGGCTCCCTGGCGGAGAATGCGCTGTTGCTGTCAGCATCGACGGGCGGCCGCGTCGAATCCGGGCATACGGCAAATGCATTGCTGAATGTCGATGCTCGCTACTACCGGACGCAATCAGCAAAGCGCCTGTTCTTCACCACGATCAGCGCCAGCGCCGGCCGCGAACTCGATCTCGACAATCCACTGGAATTGGGCGGCAATAACGGGCTGCGCGGCTACCCACTGCGCTACCAGAGTGGCGACACGCGCTTATTGCTGACGGTTGAGCAGCGTTACTTCACCGATTGGTACCCGTTTCGACTCGCGCGCATCGGCGCCGCGGTATTCGCCGACGTCGGCAGGGTGTGGGGTGAGAACCCACTGGGCAACGATGACCAGGGTTGGCTAACGGATATCGGGTTCGGCCTGCGTATCGCACCGACTCGAGGATCGTCGGGGAAGACGGTGCATATCGATATCGCGTTCCCACTGAACGGCGATGAATCGATAGACGATGTACAGTTTCTGCTGGAAGCCAAGCGCGGCTTTTGAGCAAATTACTCGCTATCGCGTATCGGCACTACCAATACCGGGATGCTCGAGTCCCTGAGGATGCCGCGGCTCGCGCTTCCGACCAGCAGATCGTACAAGGCGCCAAATCCGTGGCTGCCGACGACCAGCAGGTCGGCATCAAATCTTTTCGCTTCGCTTAACACCGTTTCCACGATTGGGCCCTGGATCAGGCGGGCAGTCGCATCCACGCCGGCTTTGCGTAGCGTCTCGGCGTGCGCCTGTATACCGCGGTGCTCTGCGCGAAACTCTTTAGCGACCTGGTCGCGAACCACTTCCGGGCCGGCTTCATAGCCCACGAAGTCCGGTTCAGCCTCCGCCACATGCAACACCCGGACTTTGGCCTGCGTCGCCTTGGCGATGTATTCGGTCACTCGAATGACTTTGTCAGCGGCATCCGAAAGGTCCACCGCAACCACTATCTTCAAACCCATTTCTGACTCCCTCAGGCCCGCCCGCTAACGATTATTCCTGGCTTTCGCGCTTTGCCCGTTCACGATCGATCACGTGAACCAGCGCCTTCGTAAACCGGTCCGCTTCGCTGCCCGACATATGCGACCACTCCGGTAGCCAATAGCCCTGCAGTTCCTCGTGGTCCATCCAGTGTATGCCCAATCCGTCCGTTCTTTCGATCAGTACATCCCACGTTTCGGCGCGCGGGTTATACATGGGTTCGCTGATTGCGTAATGTCCTTCGGCCGGACTGCGAACGAAAATGACCTCGACGCCCTTGTCCTGCAGCTTCTTTGTTGCAGTGACGGCCCGCTCAATTTGTTTGTTGCGTTTGTCCAGGCTGTTTTTCAACCATTCCTCATCACGTTCTTCAACTGGGACAAAGCCGTCCGCCCAGATCTCTTTGGCCAATTCCGCGTAGTCCGGATCATTCTCAACTTTGGCCCACATTCGGGCGTTGCGATCCTTGCCATAGGTTGCAAGGCGACGCACGTCCATTTCGAAGTCGTACCCTTCTCGCTCCGGGAAGGCTTGCCGCTTGATCACTGTGAACAACGAGTAATCAAAGTGGTAAAACGCGAGGTAGGGTTCCACCAGCATCGATATTTGCTGTCCCAGCCACTGCGTCGGTGACTCGGTTTTGTAGCGTTTGAATGCGGATCCCCGATATTCGAAGCCGGAGAAGAACAAGCCCGGCGCGACACCGACGACCAGCGTCCCGGTGAAATCCGGGTCGTCGGCGAGGTCCTCCATTAGCGATACGGGGCTCGTACCTTCGAGCGCGAGCTGTATCGGACGCTCGCCAGTCTCAGTCTCCCACACATCGAGCTGGGTATTGAAAAACATGCGCGATGAGCCCGCGATGACAGTCTTGTCGCCTTCGCCGTTATCGATGCGCCGGCGTTGTATTGCCCAGAGACCTTCGTCGTTGCGGTAGGACGGGACTGAGCCCTCGCTGCGCCAGTAGGCTTCCCAGCCACCCATCATTGCGATCATGACGATAAGACCGATCAGCGCAGCAATACCCTGTGATTTTTGCGGCAAGCTACGATCGTACTTGTGCATGTCAGAACTGGAAGTAGATGAAGGCATCGCTTCCTCCCTGTGTGATGATGATCAGCGTGAGCATGACACCCCAGATGACTCCAGTCAGCCACGCCGGCATGCGGCCGACGACCTCGTCGAGCTTGCGTTCCCGCATGGTCCAGTGCACGACCAGCATGGCACTGATCGTCAGCACTGTTTCGACGATGTGTACCGTCGGCAGCACCTTTTCACCGTCGGTGACAAAGGTCAGCATCGTTTCAATCATGCGCCATGCCGTGTCGAAATCGCGCGCGCGGAAAAAGACCCAGGTGATATTGACGAGAAAGTAAGTCAACACGGCGAGGAATATTTGTGCGGGTAGTGTTGCCCAGACAGCCTGTTTGCCGAAATGCGCTTTCAACCAGCGCTCTACCGCCAGGTACAGTCCGTGCAATCCACCCCAGACTACAAAGGTCCAGCTTGCGCCGTGCCAGAGACCGCCCAGCAACATGGTGGTCATGAGGTTTGCGTATGTGCGCAGGTTGCCCTTGCGATTGCCGCCGAGGGGAACATACAGATAGTCACGCAACCATGACGACAGCGAGATATGCCAGCGTCGCCAGAAATCCGAGAACCCAATAGCCGCATACGGAAAGCGGAAGTTATCGGGCAAGCCGAATCCCAGCGTCAGAGCGACGCCGATGGCGGTGGTCGAATAGCCTGCGAAGTCCGAGAATATCTGCCCGGAAAACGCGAGCGTACCGAGCCAGGCATCCAGCGGGTGCAGCATTTTCTCGGCACCGAAAGCGGCGTCAGCTACCGGCGCCAGCAATCCGTCCGCAACGACGACCTTCTGGAACAAGCCAATGGTCATCAGGCAAAGACCCCAGTACAGCTGCTTCGGCGTCGCGACGTGCGGCGTTTCGAATTGTGGCAACAAATGCGTCGGCCGAACGATCGGTCCTGCGACCAATTGCGGGAAGAACGTTACGAACAACGCAAAATCGAGAAACGATTTCGATGGCTCTGCGCGACGCAAGTACACGTCGAGCGAATACGCCATGGTCTGGAAGGTATAAAACGAGATGCCGACCGGCAGTATGATGTTCCAGTCCGGCGGCTGGTATTCGATGCCCGCCAATGCAACCAGCGAAATGAAATTCTCAAGCAGGAATTCACCGTACTTGAAGTAGCCGAGCAGCCCGAGATTAACGCAGACGCTGACCGCCAGCAGCATGCGGCGCCGATGTTGCGCCTGTTCGATAAACAGCCGTTTCGCGACGTGCCAGTCGACGACCGTAGAGAGCCACAGCAGTAT
>Ga0224505_10000295_pt1 | contig 35165 bp, 30 predicted proteins | sample SF_Jan12_sed_USG_FD_169102 | JGI IMG/M metagenome (GOLD analysis project Ga0224505, IMG submission 169102) | Sediment microbial communities from San Francisco Bay, California, United States - SF_Jan12_sed_USGS_4_1 | ecosystem: Environmental > Aquatic > Marine > Sediment | place: USA: California... | reverse complement strand
CCGGCAAGCTGCTGGCGGCGAGCTCTGTCGGAGGGCGGCTCGACATCGGGCGGCTGCCACTCTCGCGCGAACTCCTGGCGGTCGCCGGCCGTAGCCGGGCGTCAGATTACGCGCTCGGCGGCGGGGACGATTACGAACTGTGTTTTTCCGCACCGGCGGATGCCGCGGAGCAGATCGCCGCACTTGCCGCGAAGCTCGGGCTGCCGCTGACCGACATCGGCGAGGTCGTCGCAGGCGCCGGCCTGAGCTGCGTGGAGAATGGCGCGCCGGTCGAGTACCGCCACGCCGGTTACCTGCACTTCGGAGAACCCTCGACATGAGCGCTTTCGACAGGGGTCTGGCGCGCACGGTGCTTCGCGACCCTGTTCACTGGCTGGCTTTCGGGCTCGGCACCGGACTGTCGCCGGTCGCGCCCGGTACTGTCGGCTCCTTGCTGGGAGTCGCGCTCGCATGGGCCACGCTGCCTTTGGGAACCGGCGCACAGATTCTGGTTGCGATTGCGCTTATGTTAAGTGGTATTGCAATCTGCGGCGTCAGCGCGCGGCGGATAGGAGTGCACGATCATTCCGGCATTGTCTGGGACGAAATTGCCGCGATGTATGCCGTGCTGATCATGGCACCCGACGGTGTGATCGGATGGACGGCCGCGTTCCTGCTGTTCCGGCTGTTTGACATCTGGAAACCGTGGCCGATTCGCGATCTGGATCACAGTATGCGCGGAGGGCTGGGAATTATGCTGGACGACATAATTGCTGCCCTGTATGCCGCGTTGTTGCTGGGTTTATGGGGCCGGCTCACGACATGACCGAGTCGAGGAACCATGGCCCGCAATATCGCCGAAATAAAAAGACCCGGTGACGTCCCGGACAAGATCGGCAAATACGTCATCATCAACAAGGTCGGCAAGGGCAGCACTGGCACTGTCTTCCTGTCGCACGATCCTTACTATCGTCGCGACGTCGCTATCAAGGTCTACAACATCGAAGAGAACTCGGACCCGGACCGGGCCCGCGTTTCCCGCAAGATGTTTTTCAATGAGGCGCACATGGTCGGGATGCTGCAGCACCCGAACATCATGCCGATCTACGATGCGGGCGAGGAAGCCGGCAAGTACTATGTCGTCACCGAGCATATCCAGGGAGCGCGCACACTGGCGGCCTACTGCAGGCCCGACAATCTCCTGCGCGTCGATGACGTCGTGGAGATCATCTACAAGAGCGCGAAGGCGCTGCACTATGCGCATGGCCGCGGCGTAATCCACCGCGACATCAAGCCCAGCAACATCATGCTGACGACCGACAACGACGTCCGGATCATCGACTTCGGCATTGCTATCGTCAGCGGTTCTGACGTGTCTCGCATCGAGGGCATCGCGGGCTCGCCGAGCTACATGTCGCCCGAGCAGGTGCAGTCCGAAGAATTGACGCCTGCGTCCGACATCTACTCGCTCGGCGCCGTGCTGTACGAATTGCTGACCGGCTTCCGGCCGTTTCGCGCCGACAACCTGTCCAAGCTGCTGCACCAGATCGTCTATGCGACACCGCCGCCGATCCATACCTATCGGGACGACATCTCCGAGGAACTGGAGCAGGTCGTCGCGATGTGCATGCAGAAGGATCCGGCGAAGCGCTACCAGAGCGGCGCCGCGCTCGCCGCAGACCTGACCAGGGTCTACCAGGAACTCAGGGCAAAGTACGACAGCCTGGACAACCAGGAGCACTTCAATGTGCTGCGTACGCTGAAATTCTTCCACGAGTTCTCGCACGCCGAGATATGGGAAGTGCTGCGCGCCAGCGACTGGCGCGAGTACCAGGACAGCGATCAGATCGTGCGTGAGGGAGAGATTGACGACCGCTTCTACATCATCGTCGCCGGTCAGGCTGCCGTCGAGGCGAACGGCCGCGAACTGGGGCAGCTGGACGACGGCGCCTGTTTCGGGGAAACGAGTTACGTGCGCGGCGCCAAGCGGACGGCATCGATCCGGGCGCGCGGCCCGGTGACCATACTGCGGGTGAGTTCGACCTTGCTCGAACAGGTCAGCACGTCCTGCCAGCTCCGCTTCAACAAGTGCTTCCTGCGGACGCTGATCACGCGCCTGCAGGGCGACGGGCAGGTCAAGACGAATACCTGAGGTCCCGGCTCGGGCCGTGCGGCCTCAATCCCCGGCGTCGAATTCCTCGAGGGCCTCCTCGCCGCCGGCGCTCTTCACGAGCAGCTGGACCTTCTGCTCCGCGTCTTTCAGCGCGCCCTGGCAGGCCCGCGTCAGTTTGATGCCCTCCTCGAACTTCTGCATGGCCTTGTCGAGGGGCAACTCGCCCGATTCGAGCTCGTCGACGAGGGCCTCGAGCGTGCCCAGGGCCTTTTCCAGGTCTACGGTCTTCTTCGCGGTCATAGCAGGCTGCCGACGGTGACGACGCGCAGCAGTTTGCCCGACTTCGGACTTTTGCTCCACCCCGTGCACTGGTGCAAACTGTCACACCTCCGGCAGGCCCCGGTTCGTTGACATACGGGGTGGCCGGTCGTAGAGTCCCGCTACGCTTTAGACTTAGTCTAAGTCCCGTACGACACGTCAGAGGAAAGATCATGGCACTCAAAGGCAGCAAGACCGAAAACAACCTGAAGGATGCGTTTGCCGGCGAATCGCAGGCAAACCGACGTTACCTTTATTTCGCGGCCAAGGCCGACGTCGAGGGCTACAACGACGTCGCCGCCGTGTTCCGCTCCACCGCGGAAGGTGAGACCGGCCACGCGCACGGCCACTTGGAGTACCTGGAGCAGGTCGGCGACCCCGCGACCGGTATGCCGATCGGCGCCACCAAGGCCAACCTGGCTGCGGCCATCGCGGGCGAGACCCACGAGTACACCGACATGTACCCGGGCATGGCCAAGACGGCGCGCGACGAGGGCTTTGACGAGATCGCGGACTGGTTCGAGACCCTGGCGAAAGCCGAACGCTCGCATGCCAACCGCTTCCAGAAGGCCCTGGATTCGTTGGACGACTAGGCAGTCAGACGCGCCGGGCCGGACAGGCGTCCGGCCCGGTCGGATTCCGGACATGAGCGCACCCACCGACAGGCGCGAGGGCAGCCTCGAAGCCCCCACGCGGCACCCGATACCCTGGAAGACGGACGAGTACTACGACGAGGCCGCGCTCATGGCGGAACTCGAGCGCGTTTACGACATCTGTCACGGCTGCAGGCGTTGCTTCAGCCTGTGCCACTCTTTCCCCACGCTGTTCGACGCCATCGACGAGTCAGAGACGATGGAACTCGACTCGGTACCGAAGGAGGTCTACTGGAACGTAGTGGATCACTGTTACCTGTGCGACATGTGCTACATGTCGAAGTGTCCTTATGTTCCGCCACACGAGTGGAATATCGACTTCCCGCACCTGATGCTGCGCGCGAAAGCCCAGCGTTTCCGGAAAGAGGGTGCCAGCAGGCGCGACCGGCTGCTGAGCTCGACCGACTCGGTCGGGCGCTTCGCGGGCATCCCGATCGTCGTCATGGCCGTCAACGCGAGTAACCGCGGCAAAGCGACCCGCAAGCTGATCGAAAAGACCCTGGGCGTGCACCGGGATGCGCCGGTGCCCGAGTATCATTCGAAGACCGCCCGCAGGCGCCTGCGGGATCGCCGCGGGGCCAGCGGCGACGGGGCCGTTCCTGCCTCGTCGACCCGTGGCCGGGTAGTGGTCTACACGACCTGCTACGGAAACCGGAACATGCCGTCGCTCGTCGAGGACCTGGTTGCCGTCTTCGAGCACAACGGAATTCCGGTTGCACTCGCCGAGAGAGAAGTCTGCTGCGGCATGCCGAAGCTCGAACTCGGCGACCTGGCGTCCGTGGAGGAGGCCAGGAATATCAACATACCGGTGCTCGCGAGCTGGGTGGACGAGGGTTGGGATATCGTGACGCCGATCCCGTCCTGCACGCTGATGTACAAGCAGGAGCTCCCACTGATGTTCCCGGACGATCCGGAGGTCCAGAAGGTCCGAGGCGCGATGTTCGACCCGTTCGAGTACCTGATGCTCCGGCATCGCGAGGGCAAGCTGAAGACGGAGTTCCGGGAGACTCTGGGCAAGGTGTCATACCAGGTGCCCTGCCACCTGCGAGTGCAGAATATCGGACTGAAGACGCGAGATATCCTGGCGCTGGTCCCTGGTACCGAAATTGACGTGATCGAGCGGTGCTCCGGCCATGACGGTACCTATGCAGTGAAGAAGGAGTTTCACGACATATCGAAAAAGATCGCACGGCCCGTGGTCAACAAAGTAGCGAAGAGCGAGGCCCGGCACTTCATCAGCGATTGCCCGATGGCGGCGGCGCAGATCGCCCAGGATCTGGATAAGACGTCGCCCGAGCATCCCTTCGGGCTGCTCCGGAAGGCCTACGGAATCTGAGACACCTTGATGAACAAACTGACCAGAGACGATCTTTACAGCCTCGAGAAATACGCCGAGGTTCGCGATCGGTTTCGCGCAGACGTCATGGCTCACAAGCGCGACCGGCGGCTGGCGCTCGGCACGAACGCAACGCTTTATTTTGAAGATCGCCTGACGATGCAGTACCAGGTGCAGGAGATGCTACGTATCGAGCGGATCTTCGAGGCGCACGGAATCAGCGAGGAGCTGGACGCCTACAACCCTATGATTCCGGACGGCAAGAACTGGAAGGCGACGTTCATGGTCGAATTCCCGGAGATCAGCGAGCGGCGCGCAATGCTGAAGCAGCTGATCGGGATCGAGAACCGCGTGTGGATGCAGATCGGCGACAGCCCCCGCATTCGCCCAGTAGCCGACGAAGACCTGGAACGGTCCGACGCGGAGAAGACGTCCGCCGTGCACTTCCTGCGGTTCGAACTGAGCGACGAGCAAATCGGCGCTCTCCGTCGCGGTGCGCCGCTCGCGGCCGGTATCGACCATCCGAACTACCAGGTCGAAATTCGGCCGGTGCCGGATAACGTCCGCAAGGCGTTGATAGGCGACCTCGACTGATCGGTCGCCGCCGCCCTGGCGACGGGAGTCGGCCGACCATGAGAAGTCTGCGCGCGACTCACCGGCTGCAGCAAACATCGTCTTTTCGGGCTTGCGCGATCGCGAGAGCTTCCTGCTAGAATCCCGCCTTGCTCGACTTCGCTTGGCTTGGATCGGATACTGAATGAGCAAACGCTACGATGCGGCTGACATCGAGGTGCTGTCAGGCCTCGAGCCCGTGCGTCGTCGCCCGGGCATGTATACCGACACGACCCGGCCGAATCATCTTGCGCACGAAGTGATCGACAACAGCGTCGACGAGGCGCTGGCAGGTCACTGCAAGGAAATCGAGGTCACTCTCCACAAGGACGGGTCGGTCGAAGTCAGCGACGATGGCCGTGGCATGCCCGTCGACATCCATCCGAAGGAAAAGATTCCAGGCGTCGAACTGATCCTGACCCGGCTGCACGCGGGCGGCAAGTTCAACCGGGAGAATTACCAGTATTCAGGCGGCCTGCACGGCGTGGGCGTGTCCGTCGTAAATGCCCTTTCGAAGAACCTGGAGGTCTGGATTCGGCGCGACGGCAAGGAATACAACATGAGCTTTGCCAACGGCAAGAAGCGCGGCAAGCTCGAGGTCGTCGGTAAGGTCGGCAAGGCGAACACGGGAACAACGCTCCGATTCTGGCCCGACCCGTCCTATTTCGACTCGCCGAACATATCCGTTTCCAGGCTGAAGCATGCGCTGAAGGCCAAGGCCGTGCTGTGCCCGGGCCTGACCGTCAAGCTGCATATCGAGAAGCCCAAAGAGGACATCCAGTGGTGTTACTCCGGAGGGCTCGAGGAGTACCTGAAGGAGGAACTGGGGCAGGTATCGCACCTTCCGGCGGAGCCTTTCGGGGGCAGCCTCGCGGGCACACACGAAGCGGTCGACTGGGCCCTGGTCTGGCAGACGGACGAGGGCACCGCGGTGCAGGAGAGCTACGTGAACCTCGTGCCCACGCCGCAGGGCGGCACGCACGTGAACGGCCTGCGCACCGGCCTGACCAACGCGGTACGCGAGTTCTGCGAGTTCCGGAGCCTTCTGCCGCGTGGAGTCCACCTGGCGCCCGAGGACGTATGGGATGGACTGAATTTCGTGCTGAGCGTGAAGCTCGAGGACCCGCAGTTTTCCGGCCAGACCAAGGAACGATTGTCGTCGCGAGAGTCTGCGGCGTTCGTTGCCGGCGTCATCAAGGACAGCTTTTCGCTGTGGCTGAACCAGCATCCCGATACCGGCGACCAGATCGCGCAGCTGGCGATCAGCAAAGCACAGAAGCGGTTGAAGGCCGCGAAGACGGTCGTGCGAAAGAAAGTCGTCGCTGGTCCCGCACTGCCCGGCAAGCTCGCGGACTGCACATCGCAGGAGCCGGAACTCTGCGAACTATTCCTCGTCGAGGGAGATTCAGCGGGTGGTTCGGCCAAACAGGCACGCGACCGCAACACGCAGGCAATCATGCCGCTGCGCGGCAAGATCCTGAACACCTGGGAGGTCGAAACGGCGGAAATCCTGAGCTCCCAGGAAGTACACGATATCAGCGTCGCACTCGGCGTGGATCCCGGCAGCAGCGACCTCTCCAACCTTCGCTATCACAAGATTTGCATACTGGCCGATGCGGACTCCGACGGTGCCCATATAGCCACGCTCCTTTGTGCGCTGTTCCTGCGTCATTTCCGCGAGCTCGTACTCGCCGGTCACGTCTACGTGGCGATGCCGCCGCTGTACAGGATCGACGTGGGCAAGGATGTACATTACGCGCTCGACGACTCCGAGCGTCAGGGCATACTCGACCGGATAGGGGCGGAGAAAATTCGCAGCAAGGTGACCGTTACCCGCTTCAAGGGCCTGGGCGAGATGAGTCCGCAGCAACTGCGCGAAACGACGATGAGTCGGGACACGCGTCGTCTCGTGCAGCTCACGGTACAAGCCAAGGACAACACGGATCAGCTGATGGACATGCTGCTCGGCAAGAAGCGTGCGAGCGACCGACGTAGCTGGCTCGAAACCAAGGGCAACCTCGCGGAAGTCTGATCATGCAGAATCAACTGAACCTCGAAGGCGTCGAGCAGCTGCCGCTCAAGGAGTACACCGAGAAGGCGTACCTCGACTATTCGATGTACGTCATTCTCGATCGGGCGCTGCCGCAGATCGGCGATGGATTGAAGCCGGTGCAGCGCCGCATCATCTATGCGATGAGTGAACTCGGCCTGTCGGCCGGTCAGAAGCCGAAGAAATCGGCGCGAACCGTTGGTGACGTCATCGGCAAATACCATCCGCACGGCGACAGCGCGTGCTACGAGGCGCTGGTACTGATGGCGCAGGATTTCTCCTATCGATACCCGACCGTCGACGGGCAGGGAAACTTCGGCTCGACCGATGACCCCAAGTCTTTTGCGGCGATGCGTTATACCGAGTCGCGGCTGACGCCCTACGCGAAGTTGCTGCTCCAGGAGCTCGGCCAGGGAACCGTGGACTGGGTGCCGAATTTCGATGGCACGATGGACGAGCCGGTCGTCCTGCCCGCGCGGCTGCCGAACCTGTTGCTGAACGGCGCTATGGGCATCGCGGTCGGGCTGTCCACGGACATCGCGCCCCACAACCTGCGCGAGGTCGCGGCGGCTCTCATACACCTGATCGACAAGCCGGATGCCACCGTCGCGCAGCTGATGAAGCATATCAAGGGACCCGACTTTCCGACCGGTGGCGAGCTGATTTCGCCCAGGGCCGACATCCGGCAGATATACCAGACCGGGTCCGGCACGCTGAAGCTAAGGGCTTCGTACAAGCTCGAGAACGGTGACATCGTGATCAATTCCCTGCCCTACCAGATATCCGGCGGCAAGGTGCTCGAGCAGATCGCGGCGCAAATGCGCAATAAGAAACTCCCGCTGGTCGAGGATCTTCGCGATGAATCGGATCACAATGATCCGATCAGGCTCGTCATTACACCCAAATCACGCAAGGTGGACGTCGACGAACTGATGTCACACCTCTTTTCGACCACGTCCCTGGAGCGGACGGTCCGGGTCAACATGAACATCATCGGCCTGGATGGCCGGCCGAAGACCTTCAACCTGGTCGAATTGCTCGGCGAGTGGATCGAGTTCCGCAAGGCGACCGTGACCCGCCGCCTGCAGCACCGCCTGCAGATTGTCGTCGACAGGCTGCACATCCTGGATGGGTTGCTGGTCGCGTTCCTGAACATCGACGAGGTCATCCGGATCATCCGCACGGAAGACGAGCCGAAACCGGTGCTGATGAAGCGCTTCAATCTCAGCGACGTCCAGGCAGAGGCCATACTCAATCTGCGCCTGCGCAACCTGGCGAAGCTCGAGGAAATGAAGATCCGCGGGGAACAGGACGAACTCAGCCAGGAGCGGGACGGGCTCGAGAAGACGCTCAAGAGCCCCGCGAGACTGCGCGACCTGATCAAACGCGAGATTGCCGAGGACGCGGAGGCCCATGGGGACGCGCGCCGCACGGTGATCGTCGAGCGCGAGGCGGCGCAGGCTCTGGACGAAACGCAGCTCGTCGCGAGCGAGCCGGTCACGGTCGTTCTGTCGCAGCGCGGCTGGGCGCGCTCGGCCAAGGGCCACGAGATAGATCCATTGACGCTGAGTTACAAGTCCGGCGATGGGTTTCTCGCCGCCGCTCATGGCAAGAGCAACCAGCTCGCGATGTTCATCGACAGCACGGGCCGTGTGTACAGCGTGCTCGCGCATATGTTGCCCTCGGCCAGGGGGCAGGGCGAGCCCCTGACCGGCCGCTTCAAACCACCTGACGGCTCGGAATTCTGCGGCGTAATGATCGGTGAGCCGGAGGACAAGTGGCTCCTGGCGAGTGACGCGGGTTTCGGCTTCATAGCCCGTCTCGAAGATCTCGTTACCCGCAACAAAGCGGGCAAGGCCGTGCTGAGGGTGCCGGCCGGCGGGCGGGTTGTCATGCCGGCGTCGGTGCCTGCGGGCAAGGAATGCCTGGTCGCGGCCGTCAGTTCTATCGGCAGGCTGCTGCTGTTCGAGATGGAGGAGTTGCCCGACCTCGCCAAGGGCAAGGGCATAAAGTTGCTCAATATCCCGTCCAGGAAATACCGGGAAGGCGAGGAGAAGCTCGTCGCGGTCGCAGTCGTGCCCGAGGATGGCAGCCTGGTCGTCGATACCGGCACGCGCAGCATGACCATCAAGTGGGGCGATATGGACGATTATTACGGCGAGCGGGCGCTACGCGGCCGCTTCCTGCCAAAAGGCTGGCGCAAGGTCGTCGGCCTGAAGGGCGGGGCCGACCAGTAAGCGGGATCAGGCCGGCCCGCAATCGGGCCGGCGCCGGTTCAGCCGATACGCTTCTTCGTATTGACGTGGCCGGATTCGACATCCATCTCGATCGTCACGTCGTTCTCGGGGCGCGGCATCTCGGCGGTCGGTTCCTCGCCGAGGTCCCGCCCGTTTCCGTTGCGGCCGGGCATCCTGGCCGTCAGTTCGCTCGTATCGTCCGCGCGCGCCCGATTCGGCATCTCGGCCGTTACATCCATGTCACCCTCTTCGGTACCGTCCATCATGACGGTCGCGTCGGAGAGGTCGGCATCGTCCAGGTCGACCTGCAGTTTCGACGTCAGCTCGGCGTTTATGCCCGTGTCGTCGAGGTCGGAGAGGGCACCCTCGTCCGGCAGTTCGAAGTCGAGCCCGAGGGCTTTCAGGTCCATGCGCGAATCGGCGACGGCGGCCTCTTCGGCCTCGTCCATGCGCTCGGACAGCTCCAGCGCCGCCCGGGCGATATCGGCATCGATCGACTGGGTCGCCGCATGCTCCTTCTCGTAATCCTGTTCGATCAGGCGCGTACCGATATCGTCGTTGATCGTGTAGGAGCCGGTGTCGTCGTCTGAATCCGCTTCATTGACCGGTACGGCAAAGAGGTCTTTCTCGGTGACGTCCGTGTCTTCGAAGTTCTGCCGGGTTGCATCGACGATCATCGAGAGATCGTAGTCGTCACTCGTGTTCGGCAGCACCTCGCTCTCGAGGATGGAATGGATCTTCGGCAGGTGTGGCTCGATGACGTCCGTCGGTTGAGCCTCAGGCTCTTCCTCGGCACCCTCCGGAATCATCATGTCGAGATCGGCAGCGAGATCGCTGGTCGTCGAGAAACCGAAGTCCTGCGCGACATCGATATCGTCGGAATCCGATAGCCCGGTTCCTATGCCGAGGTCCGCGTCCAGCGCGAAAGCCCGACCGTCGGCCGCCGTCTCTTCGACGGTATAGTCCGGCTCGTCGGCGGCGAGATCCTTCAGCCTGGCCTCGGCTTCCTCGCGCTGCTTGCGCCGGCGCCGGCGCGATGGCTGGGCGGGAGCTCCTACGGGGACCGAGCCGAAACCATCCTTGTAGCGGCGTGCGAGGTAGACGACACCCGCAACCACTGCAATGCCCGAACCAATGAGCCACACCAGCCAGGACCAACCGCCGGCCGTCTCGCTCGATCGTACGACGGCGGTACGGGCCGGGGCGCTGGCCGGGCGCGCCGACTCTGCCGGCGTGGCGACGGCCGATGCCGCTGCCTCGCGGCCCGACGGGAAGTCGTTGCCGACGATGACGTCACCGGGACGCAGCGCCGCAGCCGGCGATGGCGCGGCGAGTTCGCCGTTTGCCTCGGCAGCCGTTTCCGTCCCGGTCGATGTCGCCTCCGCCGAAGCGGCACTTTCTGTCGGCGTCGATTCCGTCACGGGCTCCGTGCTCACGGCCGGCGGCGCGGATGCCCGGGATTGTTCCAGCGTCGGCGTAGCCGGGTAACTCTCGTAGGTCTCGGCAACCGGGGTGGGGCGTGCCGGCATGACGGGCGCCGAATTCTGCGCCATCTGCCCGGGTTTCGCCGTGGTGCTGCCGCCGAAGGCCGGTATCTCGAGGACGGCACCGGCCTTGAGCAGGTTGATGTCACCGTCCAGGAAGGCATCGGGGTTGGCCGCAAAGATTTCGTTAATCGCCGGCCAGAGTCCGACCGGCCGGGCCTCGATGCGTTGGGCAATGCCGGACAGGGTGTCGCCGACCTGTACACGGTAGGATGTGCCGCTTTGGATCGGCACGCGCTCGGCCACGGACGCGGGCGCTGCCGCGGGGCGACCGCGGGGAGCGCTGACGGCGGCCGGCGTCGTTCGCTCCGCCGCGCGCGGCGGGGAGGAGCGGCCGGATGCCTGCGCCGGTTCGGCCGGGTCCAGCATCACGGTGTACGCGCGTGTCAGGTTGGCGGTGTAGGGGCAGTCGATGCTCAGGTTCAGCCCGAGGATCGGCTCGTTGATTGGCGTCGCGCCGGTCAGCACGATCCGGCCGTTACTGACCGACAGCACCGCCCGGCTGATGGTCGGGATGCCCGCGCCGGGGCTGCCGGGGCGCAGGAAAATGCAATAGTCGTGCAGCTGCTCGTGCTGGTTCAGCGCATAGGTGATGCTGGCCCGCAGCGGCTGGCCGAGTGCCGACTCGACCGTCAGCTCGCCCAGTTCGAGGGCCGCTGCCGGCAGGGCCGCGATGCCACAGGCACCCCCCGCGATCAGTGCGGGCCACAGGCGCGTCGCCTGCCTCGCGCGCTCCGTCGCCGAAGTGGGCCTGTGTCCCAGGAGCCTTTCCCGTCCCTGCTTTGCGTTCACTGAGCATGTCTCCACGCTGAAGTTGTCCGAATCGAGCACGTCATATCGGCGGAGGCTAATCGCATTTGCAGGCCCGATATATGAAGCCATTCTATGTTTTGTAAATTGATGCCAGAAGGGCACGGTCGGCGCTACGAACTGTGATTCGACTCACATTGCCGAACGGCGTCGATTTGACAGAATCTGGCGGCTGAGAGGCGGCCCGGTCGCCCCGCGTTAGCGCCCGGCGATGGCTTCGAGGCTGGTTGTCGCAACACTTACCGGCTCCTGCAGGACGACCTCCGGCTCGTGCACGTAGTGGCCCTGCATGTAATGGAATCCGAGCTGGAACAGCACGGCCATCGTATTGGCGTTTTCGACGCGTTCGGCGATCGTCTCGATATTGAGTTCGGTCGCCTTCGCGACGAGGCTCGCGACCTTGGCCTGCAGGTCCATGTCGGTCGTCAGTGCGTGCATCAGCTCGCCGTCGACCTTGATGTAACTCGGTTTCAGGATGTCCAGGATCTGCAGTCGCCTGCCGTCGACGCCGAAGTGCTCCAGCGCGAAATCGACGCCTGCCTTACGGAGCCTGGAGACCAGCGAACGCGCGGGCTTGATGTAACGCGCAGCATCCTGCTCGGCCGTCTGCACGCAGAGCTTGGCGGGCTCGACCTTGTTCCGCTTGAGTTCTTCGGCGATCCAGTCGGCCAGGGTTCCGTCCTGCAGGGAGTGGCTCGACAGGCGAACGAACACCCGGTCGGCGTGCTGCGTCTTGCAGTGCTCGATCGACGCCGTGATCATCCAGCGATCCAGCGTCTTCATCAGGTTGTTGCGCTCGGCGGCCGGCAGGAACTCGGACGGAAGCAGCGTTTTGCCCTGTTCGTCCAACATCCGTATGAGCATGTCGTACATTGCGCCGTTGTCGCTGCGCAGGCCGGCTATCGGCAGGTGTGCCAGGCGGAAGCGGCGCTCGATCAGCGCCGCCTTGATCCGCTTGACCCAGATCTGGTCGTGGCGCTTCAGTTTCGTGTCTTCGTCCACTGCGGTGTTGAGGGCAGCCTGGTTGCCACCGGCATCCTTGCCGCTGCGGTGCGCGGCCTTTGCGGCGGATATGAGTTCATCGAGATTTTCGAACACGTCGCTGACCGGGCAGATACCGACCGTGCAGGTCAGGTTGAGCTCGCGTTGCCCGGCTGCGAAGCGGTGTTTCGCGACGTGCCGGGCCAGCTGCTTGCCCCAGCCTTCGGCGTCGCGTTCGCTGCCTCGTTCGAGGAGTGCGAGCAGGGCGGTGCCTTCGAATCGGCCCGCCAGGTCCCGCGGGTGCAGGCGCTTGCGCACCTCTTCGGCGAAGAGACCCAGTACGTCTTCGGATGCGATGATGCCTGTCTTGTCGATGACGTCGGAAAAAGAGTCCGGCTTTATGTAGGCGAGAAGATGGAGGCCGGACGCCGGCTTCTTCGCCATCCTCTTGACCATGCGCTCGAGAAACTGGGCGCGGTGGAAGAACAATGTCGTCGGATCGCGCTGCAACGCGTCGTGGACAAGTTTCGTCGGCTCCTCGGCCTTTTTCTCGGGCGGAGCTATTCGTACCTGGACATGAGGCCCATCCTCGAATTCGGCGAGCTGGAATTCGACTTCGACCGGCTTGGCGTCAGGGCCACCCAGTCTTGACTTGGCCTGCAGCCTTTCGTCCGGTTGCCACTTCTTGCGCGTCGTGGCAATGATTGCACCCTTCACGGCAGCCTGGCTTTCGGGCTCGAAGGCGTCCATCAGCGGCATGCCGACGATTTCGTCCTTGCTGCCGATGCTGAACATCTGCAGCCATGCGCGATTCACGCGGGTGACGATGCCCTCCTGCACGTAAGCGATCGCGCTGTTCGATCCTTCCATGTAGTCGTGCAGCTGCTTGCGGTAGGTCGTCGCCGACTGGAGCGTTACATTGAGGGCGCGCTCTACCCTGAAGGCGCGCAGTTCGCGTGTTACGACGGCCTGCAGTCGCTTGCGGTTGGCCAGCGACACGAGATCGCAGGCACCCTGGCTCATCGCATCGGCCATCGTCGCTTCATCGGTCTTCGCGTCGACGGCGAGCACCGGCACCTCGGGCTGGAAACCGTCGCGCTGCTTGCAGACCTGCCGGATTGTGTCCTGGTAATCGTCACAGTTCAGCAGGATCAACTCGAGCCGCCGCTCGGCAAGTACGCGGTCGAACAGTTGGTTCTGCTTGACCCAGTAGCAGTGGACCGGGTGTCCGGCATCGCGCAGGCTCTGATTGACGATTTCCACGTCGTCCTGTTTGCGGGACAGGACGGCGATCGAAATGCGCTGGTTCTCGGTCAATTCAGTCTTCCGGTGTAAGGTCGCGACTCGAGGTCACGGACATTCTGTCAAGAGAATAGAGTCTAGCGGAGTGCCCCAGACTAAACCCGGCAGCCGTCGCAAAACCGTGACTTGAATCTAATAACGGCGGGCGGCGACGATTTGCGGCGCCGGCTGGCCCACTCAGGCGGCGACTTTCCGAAGGCATGTTTCAAGCCGCCGGGCGAACGGTTAGAATGACGCGCCCTCCGGGGCTATTGACCATAATGCGCCGCAGCCCGACCGGCCAGCGGCACCACGGAAATCGGCACATGGCTTATTACAGCACCAGCGAATTTCGATCCGGGCTGCGCATCATCCTGGATGGCGACCCGTTCCTGATCGTCGAGAACGAATTCGTAAAGCCCGGCAAGGGCCAGGCTTTCAACCGGGTTCGGGTCAAGAACCTGAAGACGGGACGTACCGTCGACAAGACCTTCAAGTCCGGCGAGAGCGTCGAAGCAGCAGACGTCGTCGACGTCGCAATGCAGTATCTGTACTACGACGGCGAATTCTGGCATTTCATGACTCAGGATACTTTCGAGCAGTACGCGGCCGACGAGAACGTGGTCGGGGATGCGAAAGACTGGCTGAAAGAACAGGACGTCTGCCAGATCACCCTGTGGAACAACGTGCCGCTGGCGGTAATGCCGCCGAATTTCGTGGAACTCGAGATTGTCGAGACGGATCCTGGCATACGCGGCGACACGGCGACGGGTGGCGTCAAGCCGGCCAAGCTGTCCACCGGCGCGGTGGTCAGGGTGCCGCTGTTTATCGAGCAGGGCGAGGTGATTCGCGTCGACACTCGCAGCGGCGAGTACGTTTCGCGCGTCAAATAAAGCCGGGAGGCCTCGCGTCGCCCACGGTCAATGCGGCGCACAATGTCCGGCACAGGCGTTCGACTCCTGCCTGGTCCGCTGCGTCGAAGCGGGATGCGATCGGACTGTCGATATCGAGTACCCCGAGGAGTTGCCCGCCGGCACTGAGCGGTACGACGATCTCCGATCGTGAGGCCGGGTCGCAGACGATGTGCCCGTCGAACTCGTGTACGTCCGCGACGCGAAGCGTGCGGCCGCTGGCGGCGGCCGTGCCGCAGACCCCGTTGCCGAGCGGTATGCGCACGCAGGCCGGCTTGCCCTGGAACGGGCCGAGTACCAGCTCGTTGCCACGCAAAACGTAGACACCCAGCCAGTTGATCTCGGGCAGTGCGTCCCAGAGCAGCGCGACGAAATTCGCCGTGTTTGCGAGCGAGTCCTGTTCGCCCGCCAGCAGTGCCGCGAGCTGACTGTCGAGCAGCCGGTAATCGACCTTGGTGTGCATGTCCTTGTCCTTGATCAGGAAGTCGTCTCAAACGGGAAATGCGTGACGGACCGGATATCGTCCGCACCGCATGCCAGCATGACCAGGCGATCGAAGCCTATTGCGACGCCGGCGCAGGGTGGCAGCCCGGCCTCCAGCGCGGCCAGGAACGGCTGGTCCGGCGGCCGTGTTGCCAGGGATCGCTGCCGCCGCTCTGCCTGGTCTGCATCGATGCGCGCGCGCTGTTCGGCCGCATCGGCCAGTTCGACATAGCCGTTCGCGAGTTCCAGTTCGCCCGCATAGACCTCGAAGCGTTCCGCGACCTCCCGATCGGCGGGGCAGAGACGCGCGAGCGCGGCCTGGCTGGCGGGATAATGATGCAGCACCGTCAGCGTGCCCGGCTCAAATCCCGGGGCGACGCGGGTCGTCACGAGCAGGTCCAGCCACGCATTCCGGTCGTCGCCGAGCGAGGCGCGCAGTTGCCGGTCGGCGCCGGCCGCGGCCGCCAGCTCGTCGATCGTGGCGCTCGCCGGATCCGTCTCCGCGTAGCGCCTGACGGCGTCTCCATAGCTCGTGAATTCGACCTCGCCGGAAAACGAGCCGGTGACCGCTTTGATGAAGTCGACCGTCTCCTGCATCATGTCCCGAAGGCCGTATCCCAGCCGGTACCATTCGACCAGGGTGAACTCCGGCTGGTGGCGGCGGCCGCATTCGCCGTCGCGAAATACCTTGCCGATCGAATAGATGTCCGGGAAACCTGCGGCGAGCATGCGCTTCATGCAAAACTCGGGCGAGGTGTGCAGGTAATAAGGCCGCCCCGGGTCCAGGGCCAGCCGCGCCTCTACACTTTCTATATTGACGTCCGAGACCGCCGTCGCCGACAGGAGCGGCGTGTCGACCTCGAGCACGCCGCGATCCGAGAAGAACGTGCGGGCACTGTGCAGCATCGCGGCTCGGCGCCGGGCGATCTCCGGCCCGGCAACGGGTCGCCAGCGCAGGCTCGGGGGCATCGTGCTCAACGGCGTGCCGCGCGCGCCGTGCCGATGCGTTCGCCTACCCGGAGTTTCATACCGGTGACGAGCGCATCGCGCCAGTCGCAGGCTCCGCGGGGCAGGAGCACGATGACGGTCGACCCGAAGTTGAACCAGCCGAGCAGGCCGCCCTTCGAGACGTCGCGCGGCACCGAGGGATCGAGTCGCAGTAGCTCCACCATTCCGTCGCGGCGCGGCCGGAGCTCGCCGGTCCACGGCGTGGTGATGCTGCCGACGTGCAGCGCGCCGACCAGGATGACCGCCACCGGACCGAAGGCGGTGTCGAACGACAGCACCAGGCGTTCATTGCGGGCGAAGAGGCCGGGCAGCAGGCTGACCGTCGCGGAATTGACGCTGAACAGGTCGCCGGGTACGTAGCGCACCGAAAGGAGGCGGCCCGCCAGGGGCGCGTGCACGCGGTGGTAGTCGTACGGCGCCAGGTAGATCGTCGCAAAGGATCCGTCGACGTATGCCGCCGCATCGTCCAGGTCGGTCGCCAGCAGGTCGGCCAGGCTGTAGCGGTGGCCCTTTGCCTGCAGGAGTCGATCGTGCTCGATTCGGCCCGCCGCGCTGACGGTGCCATCGGCGGGAGCAACGACAGAGTCCGCCGATTCGTCGATCGGACGGGCTCCGTCCGCAAGTTCGCGCGTGAAGAAGTCATTGAACGACCGGTAGCCGTCCGGAACCGGGCGTGCGGCCTCGTCGATGTCTACCGGGTAAAGAGCGGTGAAACGGCGGATCATGAAATTCTTGATTCCCGTCGTCTCGATATGGCTCAGCCGGTACATAAGCCGGGTGGACAGGTATTTCGGCAGCAGGTGCTGCAGGACGAGGAAGGCATGAGCGGTGACAGTACGCATGAGGGTGCCCGTCAGTTGGAATCGCCGGCGTCGCGGCCCTGCAGCTCGACTTCGATGACGAGCAGCACGTTGCCGGATTTGCCGATATGCAGTTTGACGCGGCGTCCCGGGCCGGCCTCGCCGCGTGGTCCGATCAGCATGAGATGCTTGCCGTTTTCCGTCAGCATGACTTCGTCGCGCGGCGGGACCGTCAGGGCGGCCAGCCTGCGCATCCGGGCGGTGTCGTTCTGTATTTCCGTCTCGTGCAGCTCGACTCGCTCGAAGTCCGGGCTCTCGAAGAAGTCCAGCTCGATGACCTCGCCGCTGCGGTTCTCTATCGTCAGGTACGCAACCGCCATGGCAGAACCCGGCAGCGGGGCGAAGATCCGGGTATCCGTGGCGGACAGCGGCGGGGCGTCGCCGCCGTTGCATGCCGCGAGGACGAGGGCGGATACCAGGCACCAGGCGCGCGCCATCACTCCCTGCCCATTAACAGGCCGACATCGTGCGCGATCGCCGCGACGTCGTGGGGCGGGCCGAAGATCGCCTTCAGTTCCGCCTGCGGATTGACCAGCAGAACGGCGACCGTGTGGTCGACGGAATATCCCGAGTCGCCGACCGGGGCGCCCTTCGCATGGAAAATACCGAGCGAGCCGGTCAATACCGCGAGTTCGGCGGCGTTCCCGGTCAGCCCGTTAAACCCGTCCCCGAACGGGGCGAGATAAGCCCGGACGACGGCCGGCGTATCGCGCTCCGGGTCGACACTTATAAATATGATCTCGGGCAGGCGGGCCCCTGGATCGTCTTCGGCCAGCCGCTTCCGGGCCATTGCGAGCTGCCCCAGCGTGACCGGGCATACGTCGGGGCAGTTCGTGAAGCCGAAAAACATGAGGCTCCAGCGACCGGTGAACGCCGCGCGGCCAAAGGGCCGCCCCTCGGCGTCCAGAAGCTCGAACTCGGGCAGCGGCTTGCCTTCCGGCAGCACCGTGGCGCGCAGCGGCGCGACCGGCTTGATTCCGACCAGCCCCGAGGCCAGCCAGGCGATGGCGGCGCCGGCCAGCATGAGGGACGCAATGAGGCCGGCGCGTCCCGACCGGTAGATCGAACTGGTAGGATTCATAGCGGCGGCATTCTACCGCAGCGGGCAAGGTGATAGGTTCCGGGTTCCGCCGCCGCCGCAAGCGCAACCGCCCCGCCATCATGAATTCCACCGACAGACAGCACCCGCCGCCGACCGTACAGGACCTGATTCGCCGCATAGCCGGTCAATTCGAGGCGGCGGGGCTATGCTACGGGCACGGCACGGACAATGCGGTCGACGAAGCAGCGTACCTGGTGTTCGCGTGCCTTGGACTCGATCATGCGGACGTACCGGCGGTGTACGCGGCGCCGGTCGACGAGCGGGCGATCGCCGGCGTCGATAGGCTGGCGGCCCGACGGATCGACGAGCGCATCCCGGTCGCCTACCTGGTCAACGAAGCCTGGTTCGCGGGGCTGCCCTTTTACGTGGACGAGCGTGTGCTCGTGCCGCGCTCGCCCATTGCCGAGCTCGTCCGGGATCGCTTCGAGCCCTGGCTCGCGGGTCGGACCCTGCAACGCGCGCTCGACCTCGGGACCGGCAGCGGCTGCATAGCGATTGCTCTCGCACTCGAGTTTCCCGGCGCACGGGTCGATGCCGTCGACGTCTCGGGCGACGCTCTCGGCGTGGCGCGCATCAACGTCGAGCGCTATGGGCTGCAGGACCGCGTCCGGCTGATCGCGTCGGATTTCTTCAGCGCGCTGGCCGCGGAGGCGCCGCCGCCCGCCTACGAACTGATCGTCAGCAATCCGCCGTACGTGGATCGCGAGGACATGGACATGCTTTCGCCCGAGTATCGGCACGAGCCGACGCTCGGCCTGCAGGCCGGCGCGGACGGTCTGGATTCGGTCCTGACGATCCTGCATGATGCTCCACGATTCCTGACCGACGGCGGCGTGCTGGTCGTCGAGGTAGGTAATAGCCAGGCCGCGCTGGAAGCTCGATTTCCCCGGGTGCCCTTCGTCTGGCTTGAATTCGAAATGGGCGGCTCCGGCGTCTTCCTGCTGACACGAGAGGAACTCGAGAGCCACCGGCTGGAGTTTGCGGCCGCGAGGGCGGACCGCCAGGTACAGGGCGATGTCGGGTAACAGCTTCGGGCGCGCGTTCACGGTGACGACCTTCGGCGAGAGCCACGGTCCGGCGCTCGGCTGCGTCGTCGACGGCTGTCCGCCGGGGCTCGAAATTTCAGAGGACGATATCCAGGTCGACCTCGACCGCCGCCGCCCCGGGCGCTCCCGCCATACCACGCAGCGCAGCGAGCCTGACCGCGTTCGGATACTCTCGGGCGTATTCGAGGGAGTGACGACCGGCACGCCGATCGGCTTGCTGGTCGAGAACACCGACCAGCGCTCCGGCGATTACGGCAACATCAAGGACAAGTTTCGCCCCGGCCACGCTGACTACACTTACCAGCAGAAGTACGGGATACGCGACTACCGCGGCGGCGGGCGCTCGTCGGCCCGGGAAACGACGATGCGCGTGGCAGCGGGGGCGATCGCACGCAAGTACCTGCGGGAGCGGCTCGGTGTCGAAGTGCGCGGCTACCTGTCCCAGCTCGGGCCAATAGCGCTCGATTGCGTCGACATCGATGCCGTCGACGCGAACCCGTTTTTCTGCGCCGACCCGTCCCGCGTCGACGAGCTGGCACGTTTCATGGACGAGCTCCGCGAGCAGGGCGACTCGATAGGCGCGAAAATCAGCATTCTCGCAACCAATGTCCCTCCCGGCCTGGGCGAGCCGGTATTCGACAAGCTCGAGGCCGACCTGGCGCACGGGCTCATGAGCATCAACGCCGTGAAGGGTGTCGAGCTGGGCGCGGGATTCGCAGCGGTCAGCCAGCGTGGTAGCCAGCACCGCGACGAACTGACGCCCGAAGGGTTCAGCAAGAACGACGCGGGCGGCACGCTCGGCGGCATTTCGTCCGGGCAGGACATCCTTGCAAGCATCGCGTTGAAGCCGACGTCGAGCATCTCCGTGCCGGGCAAGACGATCGACCGGTCGGGCAAGGAATCGGAGATAGTGACCACTGGTCGCCACGACCCCTGCGTCGGCCTGCGCGCGACGCCGATCGCCGAGGCGATGGTGGCACTGGTCCTGATGGACCACTACCTGCGGCATCGCGGGCAGAACGCGGACGTGGCCAGCGAGACGCCGGTCATCGCCGGTCGCCGCAAGGCCGACTGATCCGCATCCATACCAGGTTCCCGTTCCAGGAAGTTCGCAACAATGGCAAAGAAATTCGATGTCGCAGTAGTCGGCGCCACCGGCGCCGTCGGCGAAACCATGCTCGAGATTCTCGCATCGAGAAAGTTTCCGGTCGGCAAGGTCTACGCACTCGCGAGCGAACGCTCGGTCGGTAAGGACGTGCGGTTCGGCAATCGGCAGCTGAAGGTAGAGGATCTGGCGGCTTTCGATTTCTCGAAGGTCCGGATCGGACTCTTTTCCGCCGGAGCTTCGGTTTCTGAGGTTTACGCGCCGAAAGCGGCGGCTGCCGGATGTGTCGTCATCGACAACACGTCCAGATTTCGCTACGAAGCCGATATTCCGCTCGTCGTTCCCGAAGTGAATCCGGAAAAAATATCCGAGTACAAGACGCGCGGCATCATCGCCAATCCCAACTGCTCGACGATCCAGATGGTCGTCGCACTGAAACCGATATACGACGCGGTCGGCATCAGCCGAATCAATGTCGCGACCTACCAGGCGGTTTCCGGGGCCGGCCGCAAGTCGATCGAAGAGCTCGCCCGCCAGGCTGCGCTGTTACTGAACGGGAAGCCGCTCGAACTGAAGGGGCCGGCGAAGCAGATAGCGTTCAACGCAGTGCCGCATATCGATGTGTTTCTGGACAATCGATACACGAAAGAAGAGATGAAGATGGTGTGGGAGACCCGTAAGATCATGGGCGACGACAGCATCATGGTGAATCCTACGGCAGTTCGTATCCCCGTCTTTTATGGGCACTCGGAAGCCGTGCACATCGAAACCAGGAGCAAGATAAGTGCGGCCGAGGTGTGCGAATTGCTGAGCAAGGCGCCCGGCGTCAAGCTCGTCGATGGCGTGGAGACCGGCAAGTATCCGACGGCGGTAACCGAGGCGTCGGGCAGCGACCCTGTGTACGTGGGTCGCGTCCGCGAGGACGTCAGTCATCCAACCGGGATCAACCTGTGGGTGGTCGCCGACAACATACGTAAGGGCGCGGCTCTAAATAGTGTCCAAATTGCTGAAATATTGGCCAAAAAACATTTATAAGCTATAGTTCACCCCAGATTCGCATGGGCATCCGTATTCCCATTTCATGCTTGCCGACCCGGGCGTTTTCCCGGAATGCGGGTAGCCGGAGAAGTGCTATGTCCCGAAAACTGACCCCAGTATGGCTTCTGCTTGCGATCCTGCTGGCAAGCGAGGCCGAAGCGCTGGGTCTCGGCGACATTCGCTTGCAGTCAGCACTGAATGAGCCGCTGCGCGCCGAAATCGAGCTGATTTCGGCGACGCCAGAGGAACTGGCAAACCTCACGATTCGAGTTGCGGGCGCAGAAACGTTTACGCGCTACGGAATCGATCGGCCAGGCTACCTGGCCCGTATGAGTTTCGAGATCGTCGCGAGCGGCCGGACGGACGGTAACTATGTCCGTGTCTCGACGCCAGAGCCCGTCACGGAACCATTCCTGACTTTCCTCGTCGAGGCAGTCTGGTCGCGCGGCCGGCTGTTGCGCGAGTACACCGTGCTGCTCGACCCGCCGACTTTCGTGCGCGAGCCTGCAATGCAGGCGCCACCGGTAGTAACGGCGCCGACGCGGACTGCGCCGGCGGACAGCGGCCGGATCGAGCGCACCGCGCCGCCACCCACAGAGGAACCCGCACCGGCCCCCGCGCCGCGCCGTGTGACGCCGCCCGCTACAACCCAGGCCGAGGAACCCGCCGGCGAACCCGAGCCGTTCGACGAACCCGAGCCGTTCGACGAACCCGCGCTGGACGAGGAACCCGACGAGTCGTTCGAGCCGGCCGGGCGATTCGAGCCCGATACGCGCTTTGGCGAAGTCGCCGCCGGTGGCGAATACCTGGTGCAGCGCGGCGATACGCTGTGGAGCATCGCGAGCCGTGCCCGGCCGGATAACCGCTTGACCGTAAACCAGACGATGCTGGCCATCTACGAGGCCAATCGCGAAGCATTCGCCAACAATATCAACATCATGGCGGCCGGTTACCGGCTGCGCCTGCCGGATTCGGACGATGTCTTCCGGATCAGCCGTACCGAGGCACTGGCCGAGGTGCAGCGCCAGCACGCGGCGTGGGATGGCAGTCGCGGCGTCGTTCCGGCCGAGCCCTCGCAGCCCAGCCTGACGCTCGTTCCGCCGGACGAGGACAGCCGGTCGCCCGATAGCGGCTTGCTGTATGAGGGGCCCGAGATTGCCGATGCGCCCGCCGATGTCGACCCCGATGCCGCGCGGATCCGCGAAATCGAGTTGCTTCTGCAGGACCACCAGGATGCGCTGATCGAGATCAGCGATACCGAACTCGCGGCACTGCGAAGCGAACTCGCGCGGCTGCGCGGTGAAGAACTGCCGGCGGAGTTGCCGGCCGATGACGTCGCCGCTGGGGCGGACGAGCCCGCCGTGGACCAGGCAGACCAGGTTTTCGTCGACGAGCCGGAAGCAGAAGCTGTTGCCGAGGAACCCGCCGAGGAGCCCGAGGCAGCGCCGGCAGAAGACCGGCCGGCGCCTCGCGTCGTCTCGACGCGCGGTTCGGATGGCGGCCTGCTGGATACGATCATCGGAGCGATTACCGGGATCTGGGGACTGATCGGGCTGGCGCTCGCGATCGTTGCCGGCGTGCTGGTCTGGTTTGTGCGGCGAGCCGGCCGCGGCGGCGATGACGAGGATTCGACTGGCACCTGGGAATCCCTTGGCGGCGAACTCGACGCCGAAACCAAGGATTCGACCGCGCGGCTCCGGGCGATGGCGCGCGACGACGACGAGTCTATTGTCGTCGTCGAACAGCGCTCCACGCCAGAGCTGAAGCGTACCGCGGCGTTCGAAGCGCCCGCCGCCAAGCCTCGCGCTGCCGCGACCCCGGCCGCCCCCGCCAGTGGCGACATCGCGCTGGAAGACACGTTCTCCAGTGAAACGGCCATCAACCTCGACCAGTCGGACCCGGTTGCGGAAGCCGATTTTCACATGGCTTACGGCCTGTACGACCAGGCGGCCGACCTGATCTCCGGGGCGCTCGAAGTGGAGCCCGACCGGACGGACCTGATGGCCAAGCTTTGCGAGATTTACTTCGTCTGGGGCAATCGCGACTCGTTCGTCGATGCGGCTCGAAACCTGAACGACGCTCTCGCAGGCGCCGAAGACCCCGAGTGGGACAAGATCGTTATCATGGGTCGCCAGATTGCGGCCGAAGACGAATTGTTCGCGGGCGGGAGCCGGGCCGGCGCGACCAGGGCAGTGGACCTGTCGTTCGAGGCAGGCCTCGAAGGAACGGGCGCGCTCGACATGGACCTGGCAGAGGACGACGTCGGCGACGCCAGCGACGTCATCGACCTGGGCGGCGACGAAAACGCCGGGCGGGACACTGATGAGGACGGTCTCGATTTCGTATTCGACACGGTCAATACGCAAGCCTCTGTCGCCCGGGAAATGTCCAGCCAGGAAAAGGCGGATTTCGAGGCGATGTTCGACGACGACACGTCCGAGTCGCCGACCATGGAGAGAGGTATCGACGGCACGACCTCTACACCCACGATCGAAGAACAGTTCGCGTCGCTGGGTGGTACTGCAAGGATGCCGTCACTGGACGAAGGCGAGGAGATCGAGCTCAGTGGCGACGAGGACGAGGAGAGCGCTTCGGACGAGACGGCGGAGATCGATCTCGATGATCTCGGTCTCGACCTGGACGGCCTGGAGGAAACAAAACTGGCGGGCGACCTCGATGAGGACGTCTCGGACCTGCTCGGAGATCTCGAGGACACGACCGAGAGCCAGACGCTGCGTATCGACGATCTCGAGGCGACCGGGCGCAATCTTGCGCTCGATGAGGACGATCTGGAAGCGACCGGTAAGAATTACGGTCTCGACGACGACCTGACCGCGGAAACGCGTGAAATGCCGACGTTCGACGAAACGACCAGCCGGAGCCGCACGCTGCTCGGCGACGATGACGATGCGACGGATGCGGGCCTGGACACCAGCCTGCTCGATGCGACCGGGCAGACGCAGATCCTCCCGGAGGATTTCACCGTCGAGACGGCGACCGGCACGCGTACCAGCCGCGCGCTGAGGGACGAGGAATCGACGTTACTGGCATCCGACTACGGCGACGATGAGGCGTCTGACGACGAAATCAAGACGCTGCTGGCGCCGTTGGATGACGACGATACCGAGGCGGGCGATTTCGATTTCGCGAAGACCGAAGCGTTGCCGAAAGATACCTTCAATCCGGACTATACGGGCCGCATGGCCGGTAGCACCGATATGGATCTGGATCTCGACGACCTCACGGCGGCGCTGAAGATCAGCGAAGCGGACACGGTAAACCAGTCGCGCGATGATGCGACCGTCGAGCAGCCCCGCCCGTCCCGACGCTCCTTCGCAAGCGATTTCGAGGACGACTCGCCGACGGCCGCGATCTCTGCCGACGATCTCTCGGACGACCTGATGGATGCGCGCACGATGACCGAGGTCGGCACAAAGCTCGACCTGGCACGCGCGTACGTCGACATGGGCGACCCGAGCGGCGCGCGGAGCATCCTCGAGGAAGTCCTCGACGAGGGCGACGAGGGGCAGCGGCAGCAGGCGCGACAGCTGCTCGATACGCTGCCCGGCTGACCTGCCGCCGATCGGGAGCGCCTTGCGCGCGATACGGCCGGCGTCCGGCCGCGGCGTTCCCTGATCGAGCGGCGATCCAGTGACATGCGCATCGCAATCGGCATCGAGTACGACGGAACCGGGTACAACGGCTGGCAGCGTCAGAAGTCCGGCACGGGCGTCCAGGAAATACTGGAAGATGCGCTCGGGCGAGTGGCCGATCACCCGCTCGAAGTGGTGTGCGCCGGCCGGACCGATACGGGGGTGCATGCGACGGGGCAGGTAGCCCATTTCGATACCACTGCCGAGCGAACGACCCGCAGCTGGCTGCTGGGGGCGAACAGCAACCTGCCTGATGATGTGAACCTGACCTGGGCGCGGCCCGTGCCCGAAAACTTCCATGCCCGGTATTCCGCCGTGGCGCGTACCTACCGTTACCTGATTCTGAACCGGCTAAATCGCTCGTCGCTTTATCGCCGCCGGGCATGGTGGGTGCACGATCACCTGGACGTAGCGCGCATGCAGGCGGCCGCCGATCTCCTGCTGGGCGAGCGCGATTTCTCGGCCTTCCGGGCAGCCGGGTGCCAGGCGCGAACCGCGACGCGGGAACTCCGGCGTCTCGATGTCCGGCGCAATGGCGACTGGCTGGCGCTGACGGTTACGGCCAATGCCTTCCTGCAACACATGGTCCGGAACCTGGCCGGAACGCTGGTGGCCGTCGGCAGCGGCGAACGCGAGCCGGACTGGGCCCGCTTCGTGCTGGAAAGCGGGGACCGGACGCTCGCGGGCGTTGCGGCGCCGGCGCACGGGCTGACGCTGGTACGGGTCGACTACCCGGGGGAACTCGGGCTGCCCTCGCCCGACGTGCCGGACCTGCTGCCGGGCATGCCGACCTGATGCCGGGCATGCCGTCCTGATGCCGGGCTACCCTCACCTGGCAGCCCGGCGCGGCCTTTTGGTTTATGATGCACCGCTATGAGCTGGTTCGAAAAACTCATGCCATCGCGAATCAGCACCGAGAAGCGGACCCGCTCGGTGCCGGAGGGCGTCTGGATCAAGTGCCCGCGCTGCGATGCGCAGTTGTATAGAAACGAACTCGAACGCAACCTGATGGTTTGCCCAAAATGCGACCATCACATGCGCATCGGCGCCAGGCAGCGGCTCGAGTACTTTTTCGATCCCGATTCAATCGAGGAAATCGCGGCGAACCTCGAGCCGCAGGATCCGCTGAAGTTTCGCGACAGCAAACGTTATCGCGACCGCATCGTGCAGGCGCAGAAGAAGACCGGCGAGAAGGATGCGCTCGTCGCCGCGTCGGGCAGCCTGATGGGTCGCCCCGTGGTCGCCTGCGCGTTCGAATTTTCCTTCATGGGCGGATCGATGGGATCCGTCGTCGGCGAGCGATTCTGCCGAGCGGCAGCGCACGCGGCGGATCACAGGAAGCCTCTGGTTGCCTTTTCGGCGAGCGGCGGTGCCCGCATGCAGGAGGCCCTGTTTTCGCTCCTGCAGATGGCCAAGACGTCGGCTGCCTTGGCCCTGCTGGGGGAGCTGGGCGTGCCCTATATTTCCGTGATGACCGATCCGACCACGGGCGGCGTTTCGGCCAGCCTCGCCATGCTCGGGGACGTGAACATCGCCGAGCCGCGCGCGCTGATCGGATTCGCCGGCCCTCGAGTCATCGAGCAGACCGTGCGCCAGAAACTCCCGGAGGGCTTCCAGCGCAGCGAATTCCTGCTCGACCACGGAGCAATCGACCTGATCGTCGACCGCCGCAAGCTGCGCGACGAGATCGCCGACCTGATCGCGAAGTTCGAGCACAAACCGAAACCCGCTCCCTGAACCTGATCCTGGGCAAGACATGACCGCGCCTGGTTCGTCGTCGACGCTCGACCAGTGGTTGCGCTGGCTGGAAACGCTGGCGCCCAATGAGATCGACCTTGGCCTCGAGCGTGTAGCAGAGGTACTCGGGCGCATGCGCTTGCCGCCTCTCGGCACCGTGATCACCGTGGCCGGCACGAACGGGAAGGGCTCCAGCGTCGCGATGCTCGAGGCGCTGTTCATCGCCGCTGGCCGGCGCGTCGGCGCCTATACGTCGCCACACCTCGTGCACTACGCTGAGCGTATACGCGTGGACGGCGCGGCGGTTGCGGATGCCGGGATCATCGCTGCGTTTCGCCGGGTCGAGTCGGTGCGGGAGGGGGTGGCGCTGACGTATTTCGAATACGGCACGCTGGCCGCCCTGCAGGTGTTCGCGGAGTCTGGCGCGGAAGTGCTGGTCCTTGAAGTCGGCTTGGGCGGCAGGCTCGACGCCGTCAATGTGGTGGACGCGGACGCTTGCCTGATCACCAATATCGGCCTGGATCACTGCGACTGGCTCGGGCCGGACGTCGAATCGATAGCGGCCGAAAAGGCCGGCGTCATGCGGCCGGGCCGGCCGGTCGTATTCGGGTCCGCGGAGCCGCCGAATGCTATCCGCGCGACAGCGGAGAGACTCGGTGCCGAACTGGTCGTCGCCGGTCGTGATTTTAATTCCGAACTCGAGGGCGACGGGCGCTGGTCCTGGCTGGGCCGGCGGATCCGTCTCGCCGGGCTGGAGCCGCCGGCGCTCGGCGGCCCGCACCAGGTCAGGAACGCCGCGGCGGTCCTGGCTCTCATAGAAGCCATGGGATTCGATGCAATGCTGGAGCGCGGGCTCATCGATTCGGCGTTCGCCCGCCTGCGCCTCGATGGCCGGATGCAGCGTGTCAGCGCTTGGGATCGACACTGGCTGCTCGATGTCGCGCACAACCCGGATGGGGCGAGCGTGCTGGCCGAGGCTCTCCGGAGTCGCAAACCGGCGGGAAGACTACTCGCCGTCACCGGCATCCTGGCTGACAAGGACGCGGGCGCAATGATCGATGCGCTGGGCCCGGTCGTCGATGCCTGGATCGCCTGTACGCCGGCGAGTGGTCGGGCCCTCGAGGGGCGCGAGCTGGCGTCGCTCATTGCAAATCGCACGGGCAAGCCCTGCCTGGTGGGCATGGATCCGGTCGACGCGCTGCTTCGCGCCCGGCAGCGGGCGGGCCCCGATGACCTGGTGCTGGTCGCCGGCTCCTTTTACACGGTCGGCCCGGCGCTCGCTGCGCTCACGCGAGCCTGATCGCCGCCGAGGCCGGTGCCTGGAGTCGACATCGCAGCGGATCGAGCCCCGGCGATCAGGCTGCGATATACTCTCGCCGCGTAAAGAACCGGGGAAACCGTAACTCGAACGATGATGGATCGAGCCTTGAAAGAGCGAATCATCGGTGCAACTGTGCTGGTCGTCGTCGCCGTGCTGATAGTGCCGGTGTTCCTCGACGGACCGTCCCAGCCGGGTGAGATCGTGACGCAGGCGGTGACCCTGCCGGGGCAGGACGAGCAGCCGCGCAAGCAACAGACCATCGTGCTGGAGCGCGATCGCAGCCAGCCCGTCCCCGCGAGCCCGGTCCCGGCCGGCGACGCCGCCGTTGAAAGGCCGCTACCCGAGCCCGCCAAGACCCGCGAGACCCCGGCCAAGGTGACGGCTGCCGAAACGGCCCCCGCCCCGGCGCCGGCCAGGGAGGAGCCTGCGGCGGAAGAGTCGGCAACGGGCCTGTTCGCCGTGCAGCTCGGCAGTTTCTCCAACCGCGATAACGCGGAGCGGCTCGCCGCCGACCTTCGCAAGGAAGGATACGCTGCGTTTCTGAGCCAGCTGGATACCGGCGACGGCGCGCTCCACCGCGTGCGAGTGGGGCCGCAGAAGGACCGCGAAACGGCGGAGTCCGTTGCGGCCCGGCTGAACTCGGCAGGCCACAAGGGCCAGGTAGTCCCGCACCCATGATCGAGTGTCGCCGGCATTCGGGCGTGCCCGGCGGCGCTCATCTGCTAGAATCTCCCGCTTTCCGACCCGGGGCCGACCGGAACCTCCTGACCGGAGCCTCAGACTGATGCCATTCGCCGACCTAGCCATCGCTCTCGTCGTCATACTCTCGGTGATCGTCGGGTTTGCGAGGGGTTTCATCAAGGAGGCGATTTCGATATCGGCATTGCTGTTCGCGATCTGGGCGACCTTCCATTTCGGCGACGACATCGGGGAGGCTGCCGGCGGCTGGCTCAGCTCTCCCGAACTGCAGGCATGGTTCGGTCGCATCCTCGTGTTCGTGACGCTGGTTACGCTGGGCGGGCTGCTCGGCTGGGGTATCGGCAAGCTGGTGCGCCTGTCCGTGCTGAGCGGCACGGATCGCGCGCTGGGTATGCTGTTCGGGTTCGGCAGGGGCGTCCTGATCGTCGCTGTCCTGGTCATGGCGGGCCAGTTCGCCAATTTTGACAACGACGACTGGTGGCGGCGATCGGTCCTGATACCCTACGGTGAGTTCGTCGCCGACTGGCTCAGGCTGATGGCGCCGAAGGGCTTCGACCTGTTGCAGGAGAGCGTCGAGCAGGATCTCGACCTCGATATTTTCGTTCCGGATCTCGGTTAAGGGGGCTAGACCGGTCTCATGTGTGGAGTAGTTGGAATCGTCGCCGGTGGGCCGGTAAACCAGGCCATTTACGATGCGCTGACCGTGCTGCAGCATCGTGGCCAGGACGCCGCAGGGATCGTGACCTGGGGCGAGGACGGGCTCCGCGTCCGCAAGAGCAACGGCCTGGTGCGCGACGTTTTCCATACGCGGCACATGTTGCGCCTGACCGGCAACGTGGGCATGGGTCACGTACGTTACCCGACGGCCGGAGGATCGGAGTCGTCCGAGGCTCAGCCGTTTTACGTCAATTCGCCGTATGGCATCTGCCTGGCTCACAACGGCAACCTGACGAACCACGCGGAACTCAAGGAGCATCTGACGGTGACGGATCGCCGGCACCTGAATACCGGCTCCGATTCGGAAGTCCTGCTGAACGTCTTTGCTCACGAGTTGCAGCAGCGGGCGGATGGCAAACTCACGCCGCAGAACGTTTTCGACGCGGTCGAAGCGGTGCACCGCCGCTGCCGCGGCGGTTACGCCGTCGTTGCGATGATCATCGGTTTCGGCATCGTCGCATTTCGCGACCCGAATGGCATACGCCCGCTGGTGCTGGGCAAGCGTCGCTCCCTGGCTGGCGACGAATTCATGGTCGCGTCGGAAAGCGTCGCGCTCGACGTGCTGCAATTCGAGGTACTCCGTGACGTGTTGCCCGGAGAGACGATCTACATCGAGAACTCGGGCGTGATGCACAGTCGCGAATTCTCCGGACCGACGCGCTATGCACCCTGTATCTTCGAATTCGTCTACTTCGCTCGTCCTGACTCCATCATCGACAAGCTGTCCGTGTACAAGGCACGCCTGCGCATGGGCGAGGAGCTTGCCGGCCAGATCATCCGCGAGTGGCCCGATCACGATATCGACGTCATCATCCCGATCCCGGACACCAGTCGCACGGCGGCCGACCAGGCGGCGCGGCACCTGGGCGTCAAGTACCGCGAAGGCTTCATCAAGAACAGGTACATCGGGCGCACGTTCATCATGCCCGGCCAGGCCGAACGCTCGCAGTCGGTGCGCCGCAAGCTGAATGCCATTGATCTCGAATTTCGCGGCAAGAACGTGCTGCTCGTCGACGATTCGATCGTGCGAGGCACGACCTCCAGGCAAATCATCCGGCTGGCACGGGAGGCGGGCGCGCGCAAAGTCTATTTCGCTTCGGCTGCGCCGCCGGTACGTTATCCGAACGTTTACGGCATCGACATGCCGGCTGCGGGCGAACTGATCGCGAACGGCAGGAGCGTCGAGCAGGTCAGGGACCTCATCGGTGCCGACCGACTGATCTACCAGAATCTGCATGGACTGATCAGGTCGGTGCGTCACGATAATTCGAATATCACGGAGTTCGATACGTCCTGTTTTTCGGGCGAGTATGTGACCGGCGACGTTACGCCGGAGTATCTGCGGCAGCTCGAAGAGCAGCGCAACGATCGCGCCAAGATGAAACGCGAGGCCAAATTGAGGGAATCGGATGTCCAGTTGTCACCGGACGATTCGGAGCCGACAGGCAAGGCCGTCGCGATCTGAGCCATCTCCGGTGACGACCCGCGGGCGCCGGCGCGAGACCGAAGCGCTGTGAGCATCCGCGTTATGATCGTCGACGGGCAGGCCGAGTTTCGTTCACTCCTGATGCATCACGTGACCACGCACTGGAACGACGCGATGGTCATGGCCTATGACCCGCTGACGGCCGGCCACCTTCCCGATGCGTTTTCCGGCGCCGGCAACGACCTGGTGCTGCTGGGCAGCGACCAGGGAGAGCGCGATGGAATGGAGACCCTGCGCCGCTACCTGAAGAATCCCGCTTTCCCGCCGGTCGTCTACTTCGGCGCCGGGAACCGGCGCGAACAGGCTGCGGCGGAAAAGCTGGGCGTCGCCGCATATTTCAACCGGGGCGAGTTTACTCACGCCGCGCTTACGGTGGCGCTCGGCGACATCCTGCGTTCGCGGCAGAGGATAGCCACGACGGACTCCCTGTTTGTGGGGGACCTCCGCACCGGCATATTTCCGCTGATCAAGGGCTACCGTTTTGTCGGGAAGCTGGCGGCAACCGAGCATTCGGCGCTGTACCTCGCCGAGCGCGAATCCTCCGGCGATCGCGTGGTCCTGAAGGTCCTGCGCCAGGTCCCGGATCTGAGTGACACGGTCGGCGCGTTCGAGCGCTTCCTGCAGGAGTACGAGCTGATCGCGGGCCTGGAGCACCCGAACATAGTTCGCATCCACGACCTCGGCGTCAGCGACACCCATGCGCATATCGCGATGGAGTACCTGTCCGGCGGCGACCTGAAGCGGCGGATTGCGTGGGGTATCCCGGAAGGCGACGCAGTCTCCTATGTGCTGCAGATCGGTAGCGCGCTTGCGAGGATACACTCGGTTGGCATCCTGCACCGGGACCTGAAGCCGGGCAATATCATGTTTCGCGACGACGACAGTATTGCGCTGATCGATTTCGGTCTCGCCAAGCAGATGCGGCTGGAGCAGGAAATAACGGGGAGCGGCGAGATCTTCGGGACGCCCTATTACATGAGTCCGGAGCAGGGGCGCGGTGACGACGTGGATCCGCGTAGCGACATTTACAGTCTCGGCGTGATTTTCTACGAAATGTTGACGGGCAAAAAGCCATTCCGGGCTGGCAATGCCATGGGCATCATCTTCAAGCACTGCCAGGCGCCGATCCCGTTGCTGCCACCGCATCTTGCGCACCACCAGGCGGTCGTCAACATGATGCTGGCGAAAAAACCGGAGGATCGTCTGCAACGCGCAGACGAGATCGGCGAGTGGCTGTAGCGGCAGCGCTCCCCGGGCCGTTGGACGGCTTCTTCGAAACGGCGACCCCGGAGGCCTGGCTCGACGCCGCGTGCAGGCGCCTGCCGGAACTCCTGCTGGATCACGCGAGCTGCGAGCTCAAGGCCGCTTCGACCGCGCTGGGATTCATTTACCGATACCCGGAAAATACGGCCCTTTGCATTCGCATGTCGAAGCTGGCCCGCGAGGAGTTGCGGCACTTCGAGCAGGTTCGCAAGCTCATGCAGGGAATGAACATTTCGTTCGAGCGTCTCGGCGCGTCGCGTTACGCGGGCGCCCTGCGCGACCAGGTGCGCCAGCACGAGCCATATCGGCTGCTCGACATGCTGCTCGTCGGCGCGTTGATCGAGGCGCGCTCCTGTGAGCGATTTGCCGCGCTCGCGCCGCGGCTGCCGCAGCCGCTCGCCGGGTTTTATTCGGGTCTGCTCGCGTCGGAAGCGCGTCACTTCGGCAACTATCTCGAGTTCGCACGCGGCGCGACCGGGATCGGCGCAGAGGAATTCGAGCGACGCCTGGCCGAGCTGAAGGACGCGGAGGCCGAGCTGATCTGCGCGCCCGATCACGAGTTCCGGTTTCACAGCGGCCCGCCCGTGGCGGCCTGAGCGGGCGGCTAGCCTCGCTCGAGCACGGCGAGACCGGGGCCGTCCGGCGCCCAGCGCAGCACGCTGCCCTGCTCATACCAGTCGCCGAGCACGATTCGCCGGCACCTGCGGCCGTCGACCTCCAGTTCGTGCATGGCGGGGCGGTGCGTGTGGCCATGCAGGATCGTGCTCACGCCGCTGGAGCGAAACGCCTCGGCGATCGCAGCGGCGTTGACGTCCATGATCTCGTCGGCCTTCATCGCGCTCCGCGCCTTGCTCTCGGCCCGGGCCTGCGCGGCGATCGCCTGGCGTTCGGCCAGTGATTTCCCGAGTATCATGGCCTGCCACTGCGGGTCCCGCGTCATTCTGCGCAGTGCCTGGTATTCGTGATCGTCGGTGCACCATGCGTCGCCATGACTCAGCAGGACACGCTCGCCATACAGATCTGCGATCAATGGGTCAGGCAGCAGTCGCACGCCGGTATCTGCCGCGAAAGCCGGGCCGATCATGAAGTCGCGATTGCCGTGCATGAAGTAGACGGGAACCCCGGTTCGCGTCAACGCGCTCAGGCCGTCCTTGATCCTCGCGTAATGCGGGTTCGGATCGTCGTCACCGATCCAGGATTCGAACAGGTCCCCGAGGATATAAAGCGCATCGGCGTCGCGTGCCTCAGTGCGCAAGAACTGGCAGAACTGGTCGCCGATGCCCTCTCGGCCGGCCTCGCAATGCAGGTCGGAAACGAACAGGATTGTCATTCGTGTTGCTGCTCCGCGGCCGCCATCAGTTACCGAGGCGCGTTGCTTTGGTCAGGACCACGGGGCTGACCGGCACGTCCTTCGGAAACGGCCCTCCGGGCCCGGTGCGGATGGCGGCGATCTTGTCGACGACGTCCATGCCCTCGATGACATACCCGAATACCGCGTACCCCCAGCGATCCGCTTGCGGGTCGAGGGTCCGGTTGTCGGCAAGATTTATATAGAACTGCGCTGCGCCGCTGTGCGGATCGGCGGTACGGGCGAGGGCGACCGAGCCTCGCAGATTCCTGAGGCCATTGCCTGACTCGTTCGGGACGTGCGATTCAGGTTCGCTGCTCTGGAAATCGCGATCGTACCCGCCGCCCTGGACGACGAAGTCCGGCATAACGCGATGGAAAATGGTGCCGTCGTAATACCCGGACTCGACGAGCCCGAGGAAGTTGGCGACTGTCAGCGGTGCGCGGCGTCCATCCAGTTCGACGACGATGTCGCCCTCGGTCGTTTGCAGCCGAACATGTGCGACGGCAGGGGCCGGGTCCGCGGCCCAAGCGACCAGCGCGCACGATCCCAGCAGTAATGCGAGTAGTGTCCTTTTCATGGCGACTCCATGTGGCCGACGTCCCGGCCACGGACCATACCAAAGCCACGCCCCGACCAGAAGCGCCGCTTGCAAGGGCCGGATTGCAGGCCGACGAGCAGGACTCGCACCGGGTTTTCGGAAATCGCCGGGGACGGCGGTCAGTAAGGTGGCCGCTGAAATTGACCTCCCCGGGGGGCGGCCGTATCATCGTGCCCCCGCCAGGACAGGGCGTGCCGGCGCAGGCCTCGGGTGTCCCGAAGCTGCCAGGGCCGCCGGGCTTGCCGGGACCGGAAGCGGGCGGCGGGGCATGGCGCAGTCTGGTAGCGCATCTGCTTTGGGAGCAGAGGGTCGGCGGTTCGAATCCGTCTGCCCCGACCATTACCGATTCCGCAGGGACACCAGGCGCCCGTAGCTCAACCGGATAGAGCACCGGCCTTCTAAGCCGGGGGTCGCAGGTTCGAGTCCTGCCGGGCGCGCCAGTATTTCGTGCTTAGCACGAGCAGCGACCGTAGGGAATGCGGTGGTTTTCAAGTAAAATCCCGCGACGCGTGCGGGCGGCAACAATGGTGGACGTAGCTCAGTTGGTAGAGCCCCGGGTTGTGATCCCGGTCGTCGTGGGTTCGAGTCCCATCGTCCACCCCAATCTTTCCTGAGCTACGTCCACCAATAGACAATTGGACGTAGCGGGGCCACGCAGTGGCAGGGTAGAGCCCCGGGTTGTGATCCCGGTCGGTCGCAATCTGTGTTGCGCGCAATGTCGGTGGGCACCGTGTGTCCGGTGAGTGGGGTTCGAGTCCCATCGTCCACCCCAATCTTTCCTGAGCTACGTCCACCAATAGACAATTGGACGTAGCGGGGCCACGCAGTGGCAGGGTAGAGCCCCGGGTTGTGATCCCGGTCGGTCGCAATCTG
>Ga0224505_10000292_pt1 | contig 35241 bp, 30 predicted proteins | sample SF_Jan12_sed_USG_FD_169102 | JGI IMG/M metagenome (GOLD analysis project Ga0224505, IMG submission 169102) | Sediment microbial communities from San Francisco Bay, California, United States - SF_Jan12_sed_USGS_4_1 | ecosystem: Environmental > Aquatic > Marine > Sediment | place: USA: California... | reverse complement strand
CCATCGTCGGCATGGCCTACAAGTACAACATGGGCCAGCCGTTCATGTACCCGAGGAACGACCTGTCCTACACCGCGAACTTCATGCGCATGATGTTCGCCGTGCCGTCGGAGGACTACGTCCCGAACCCGGTGCTGGTGCGGGCCCTGGACCGCATCTTCATCCTGCACGCCGACCACGAGCAGAACGCCTCGACCTCGACGGTGCGGCTCGCGGGCTCCTCGGGCGCCAACCCCTTCGCCTGCATCGCCGCGGGCATCGCCTGCCTGTGGGGGCCGGCGCACGGTGGCGCCAACGAGGCCTGCCTGCAGATGCTCGAGCAGATCGGCGACGTGTCCAAGGTCGGCGATTTCATCCACAAGGCGAAGGACAAGAACTCGGGCGTGCGCCTGATGGGCTTCGGCCATCGCGTGTACAAGAACTACGACCCGCGCGCCAAGCTGATGCGCGAGACCTGCCACGAGGTGCTCAGCGAGCTGGGGCTGCACAACGATCGCCTGTTCAAGCTGGCGATCGCGCTGGAGAAGATCGCGCTCGAGGACGAGTATTTCGTCGAGCGCAAGCTCTATCCCAACGTCGACTTCTACTCCGGCATCGTGCAGCGCGCGATGGGCATTCCGGTCTCCATGTTCACCTGCATCTTCTCGCTGGCGCGCACCGTGGGCTGGATCGCGCAGTGGCAGGAGATGATCGCCGATCCCGAGTACAAGATCGGCCGCCCGCGCCAGCTGTACAAGGGCGCGCAGCGCAGGGAAGTGGTGCCGATCGACCAGAGGTGAGCCCATGCGGATGAAGGAGTTCCAGGCCAGCTCGACCCTGTTCGGCGGCAATGCGCCGTTCGTCGAGCAGTTGTACGAGCAGTGGCTGGAGAACCCGCAAGGCGTGCCGGCGCAGTGGCGCGACTACTTCGAGCGCCTGCAGCTGCTTCCCGGCCCGGCCGGCGCCGGGGTGCCGGACGTGGCGCATGCGCCTGTCGTCGAGGCCTTCGCCCAGCGCGCGAAGGAGGGTGCCGCGCGCGCGGCGCCGGCGGGGGCGCCCGACCGCAAGCAGGTGTCGGTCATCCAGCTGGTCGCCGAGTACCGCTTCCGCGGCTGCCTGATCGCCGACCTCGACCCCCTGCGGCGGTTGCCCAAGCCGCACATCGTAGAGCTGGAGCCGGGGTACTACGACCTCGGCGACACGGACATGGACACGGTGTTCAACACCGGCACGTTCATGGGCCAGGAGCAGGCGTCGCTGCGCGAGATCATCCAGCACCTGCGCGACACCTACTGCGGCACGCTGGGCGTGGAGTACATGTACCTGTCCAGCCGCGCCGAAAAGCGCTGGATCCAGGAGCGCCTCGAGCCGATCCGCTCGCGCCCGAGCTTCTCGTCCGACGACAAGAAGCACATCCTCGAGCGGCTCACGGCCGCCGAAGGGCTGGAGCGCTACCTGCACACGCGCTACGTAGGACAGAAGCGGTTCTCGCTGGAAGGCGGCGAGACGCTGATCCCGGTGCTCGACAACCTGCTGCAGCGCGCGGGCGCCGCCGGCGTGCAGGAGCTGGTGATCGGCATGGCGCACCGCGGGCGGCTTAACGTGCTGGTGAACACGCTCGGCAAGATGCCCAAGAGCCTGTTCAGCGAGTTCGAGGGGCAGCACGACCACTCGGTGCTCGCCGGCGACGTCAAGTACCACCAGGGCTTCTCCTCCGACATCAACACGCCCGGCGGGCCGATGCACCTCACGCTCGCCTTCAATCCCTCGCACCTGGAGATCGTCAACCCGGTGGTCGAGGGCTCGGTGCGCGCGCGCCAGCATCGGCGCAAGGACCGCGACGGCTCGCAGGTGCTGCCGGTGCTGATCCACGGCGACGCCGCGGTCGCGGGGCAGGGCGTGGTGCAGGAGACGCTGAACCTGTCGCAGACGCGCGGCTACGGCACCGGCGGCACGGTGCACATCGTCATCAACAACCAGATCGGCTTCACCACCTCGGACACGCGCGACGTGCGCTCGACGCTTTACTGCACCGACGTGTTGAAGATGATCGAGGCGCCGATCTTCCACGTGAACGGCGACGATCCCGAGGCGGCGGTGATGGCCATCGAGATGGCGCTCGACTTCCGCATGCAGTTCAGGAAGGACGTGGTGGTCGACATCGTCTGCTTCCGCAAGCTCGGCCACAACGAGCAGGACGAGCCGATGGTGACGCAGCCGCTGATGTACAAGATCATCAACAGCCACCCCGGCACGCGCAAGCGCTACGCCGAGCGCCTCGCCAGCCAGGGCGTGATCGCCGCGGACGAGGCGGACAGGATGGTCGCCACCTTCCGCCAGGCGCTGGAAGGGGGCTTTCACACCAACAAGACGATCCTGTCGAATTTCAAACCGCCGTTCGCGGTCGACTGGACGAAGTACCGCGGCACGAAGTGGAACGAGAACGACGACACGCGCATCCCGCTGGCCGACCTGCAGGCGCTCGCCGAGCGGCTGACCGCCGTGCCGCCGAACTTCAAGCTGCACCCGCGCGTGGAGAAGATCATCGCCGACCGGCGCCTGATGGGGCAGGGCAAGATCCCGGTGGACTGGGGCATGGCGGAGAACCTCGCCTACGCCTCGCTGCTCAAGGAAGGCTACGCGGTACGCATCTCCGGCCAGGACAGTGGGCGCGGCACGTTCTTCCACCGCCACGCCGTGCTGCACGACCAGAACCGTGAGAAGTTCGACGCCGGGACCTACGTGCCGCTCGCGCACATCGCGCCCAACCAGGGCGACTTCGTGGTCATCGACTCGGTGCTCTCGGAGGAGGCGGTGCTCGGCTTCGAGTACGGCTACTCGACCTCGGAGCCGAACGAGCTGGTCGTCTGGGAGGCGCAGTTCGGTGACTTCGCCAACGGCGCGCAGGTGGTCGTCGACCAGTTCATCGCCTCGGGCGAGGTGAAGTGGGGGCGCATCTGCGGCATGGTGCTGATGCTGCCGCACGGCTACGAAGGGCAGGGGCCCGAGCACTCTTCCGGGCGCATCGAGCGCTTCCTGCAGCTGTGCGCCGACTACAACATCCAGGTGTGCATGCCGGCGACGCCCGTGCAGCTGTTCTTCCTGCTGCGCCGGCAGATGATCCGCCCGTACCGCAAGCCGCTGGTCATCTTCACGCCCAAGAGCCTGCTGCGCCACAAGGAATCGGTCTCGCCGCTGGCCGAGTTCGCCGAGAGCAAGTTCAAGCCCGTGAACGCGGAATGGAACGAGGACCTGCGCGCCGACCGGGTGCAGCGCGTCGTCTTCTGCAGCGGCAAGGTGTTCTTCGACCTGATCGCCAAGCGGAAGGAGCTGGCGCGCGAGGACGTGGCGATCATCCGCATCGCGCAGCTCTACCCCTTCCCGCACGACGATTTCCAGGCCACCATCGACCTGTACCGGAACGCGAAGGAGGTGCTCTGGTGCCAGGAAGAGCCCGGTAACCAGGGCGCGTGGCACCGCATCCAGCACTACCTGCTGCGCCACATGCGCGAGGACCAGATTCTCGCCTACGCCATGCGCAAGTCCTCCGCCTCGCCGGCGGTCGGCTACCTGTCGCTGCACAACGAGCAGCAGAAGGAGCTGGTGAACGCCGCGTTCGGGCCGGTCACCGACAACCTCGTGCTGCCGGTGCAGGGCACCGCGCGCCCCAAGGTGAGCGCCGATGCTGATTGAAGTCAAGGTGCCGCAGCTCTCCGAGTCGGTGGCGGAGGCGACCCTGCTTTCCTGGCACAAGAAGCAGGGCGAGGCGGTGAAGCGCGACGAAAACCTGATCGATATCGAGACCGACAAGGTGGTGCTGGAGCTGCCCAGCCCGGCCGACGGCGTGCTGGTGAGCGTGCTGAAAGGAGACAAGGGCACCGTGGTGGCCGGCGAGGTGATCGCGAAGATCGATACCGAAGGCAAGGCTTCGGCGAGCGTTTCCACGATCGCCCCTGCTGCCGCCGCTCCTGCGGCAGCAGGGGCGAAACCAGCAGCCTCCGCGCCCGCGGCGAGAAAAACCGCCGCGGAGAAGGGCATCGACCTCGCCTCCGTGCCCGGCACCGGCAAGGACGGCCGCGTCACCAAGGCCGACGTTCTCCAGGCCGTCCAGCCCGCGCCCGCAGCGAAGGCCCCGCTGCCCCAGCCCCCCGCGCCGGCGGGCGTCGCGCAGCTGCTCTCCGGCCGCCCGGAGCAGCGCGTGCCGATGTCGCGTCTGCGCGCGCGCATCGCCGAGCGCCTGGTGCAGTCGCAGTCCAGCGCCGCGATCCTCACCACCTTCAACGAAGTGAACATGCAGCCGGTGATGGAGCTGCGCAAGCGCTACCAGGAGCGCTTCGAGAAGGAGCACGGCGTGCGCCTGGGCTTCATGTCGTTCTTCGTCAAGGCGGCGGTGCACGCGCTGAAGAAGTACCCGATCGTCAACGCCTCGGTGGACGGCAACGACATCGTCTACCACGGCTACTTCGACATCGGCGTCGCGGTGGGCAGCCCGCGCGGGCTGGTGGTGCCGATCCTGCGCGACGCCGACCAGCTGTCCTTCGCCGCCATCGAGAAGGGAATCGCCGAGTTCGGCAAGAAGGCGCAGGACGGCAAGCTGTCGCTGGAGGACCTGAGCGGCGGCACGTTCTCCATCTCCAACGGCGGCGTGTTCGGCTCGATGCTCTCCACGCCGATCATCAACCCGCCGCAGTCCGCGATCCTTGGCATCCATGCCACCAAGGAGCGCCCGGTGGTCGAGAATGGCCAGATCGTGATCCGGCCGATGAACTACCTGGCGCTGTCCTACGACCACCGCATCATCGACGGCCGCGAGGCGGTGCTGTCGCTCGTCGCCATGAAGGAAGCGCTGGAAGACCCGGCGCGGCTCGCGCTCGAGATCTAAGTGGCCCAGTCGTTCGATGTCGTGGTGATCGGGGGCGGCCCGGGCGGCTACATCGCCGCGATCCGTGCCGCGCAGCTGGGCATGACGGTCGCCTGTGTCGACGAGTGGAAGGGCGCCGACGGCAAGCCGGCCCTGGGGGGCACCTGCACCAACATCGGCTGCATCCCCTCCAAGGCGCTGTTGCAGTCCTCGGAGAATTACGAGCAGGCGGGGCACGGATTCGCCGAGCACGGGGTGAAGGTGAAGGGGCTCGAGCTCGACCTCGCGCAGATGCTCAAGCGCAAGGACAAGGTGGTGAAGCAGAACAATGACGGCATCACCTACCTCTTCAAGAAGAACAAGGTTGCGTTCTTCCACGGCCGCGGCAGCTTCGGCGCGTCGCCGAGCGAGATCCGGGTCGGCAAGGAGACCCTCAGCGCGACGCACGTGATCGTCGCCACCGGATCGAGCGCGCGGGCGCTGCCCGGTGCCGAATTCGACGAGAAGCTGATTCTCAGCAACGACGGCGCGCTCGCCATGGCGGAGGTGCCCAAGCGCCTGGGGATCATTGGGGCGGGGGTGATCGGCCTGGAGCTCGGCAGCGTCTGGCGCCGGCTCGGGGCGCAGGTGACGATCCTCGAGGCGCTGCCGGCGTTCCTCGGCGCGGCCGATGAGCAGATTGCGAAGGAGGCGGCCAAGGTTTTCGCCAAGCAGGGTCTGGACATTCAGCTCGGAGTCAAGATTTCAAAGGTTTCAGTATCAAAGAAATCCGTGTCCGTTCAATATAATACAGAAGATATCTCATCCAAAGTATTGGAATGTGATCGACTGATCGTGTCCATTGGCCGGGTCCCGAACACCGAGGGCTTGAACGCCGAGGGCGTCGGCCTCAAGCTCGACGAGCGCGGCTTCGTCGAGGTGGATGGCGACTGCCGGACCAGTCTCCCCAACGTCTGGGCAATCGGCGATGTCGTGCGCGGACCGATGCTCGCGCACAAGGCGGAAGAAGAGGGCGCGGCGGTGGCCGAGCGCATCGCCGGCAGGAAGCCGCACGTCGATTTCAACACGGTGCCCTGGGTGATCTACACCGCCCCGGAAATCGCCTGGGTCGGCAAGACCGAGCAGCAGCTGAAGGCCGACGGCATCGAGTATCGCGCGGGCACCTTCCCGTTCTCGGCCAACGGCCGCGCGCGCGCGCTGGGAGAGTCCGCGGGACTGGTGAAGTTCCTCGCGCATGCGCAGACCGACGAGATCCTCGGCGTGCACGTGATGGGGCCGTTCGCCGGCGAGCTGATCGCAGAAGCCGTGGTGGCGATGGAGTTCCGCGGCTCGAGCGAGGACATCGGCATGATCTGCCATGCGCATCCGACGCTGTCGGAGGCGATGAAGGAAGCGGCCCTGGCGGTCGACAAGCGCGCGCTCAACCTATGAAGGCGGCGCTCGCCGCGGCCTGCCTGGCGCTCGCCGGGTGCGGCTCGACGCAGATCTACCCGACCGTGCAGGTGCAGCTCATCTCGCTCGCGCCGGGGGAGCTGGACAAGGGTGGCGTCGCCTTCATCACGCCGTCGACCGTCACCGGGCAGGAGCAGGAGACGCAGGCGGTCGCGCTCACCTTCGCCGACGTGCTGAAGCGCGAGCGCCCGGCCTTGCGTGTCGTGACGCTGGCGGAGACGCTGGGCGCCATCAACCGCGCCGGGCTGGCCGACGCCTACAAGCGCATGTACAACGACTACCGCGACACGGGGCTGTTTTCCGGCGATGTGCTGCGCAAGGTGAGCGGCGCGACGGGCGCGCGCTACGCCGTGCAGCTCAAGCTGCAGCGCTTCGAGCAGGGCTCGCGCGAGCGCTTCGGCCTGTTCGGCATCCGCATCGTCGAGACCAAGTACGCGCACGTGCGCCTGTTCCTGCAGGTGTGGGACTGCCGTGACAGCACCATCGTCTGGGAAGGGATGCAGGAGATGCGCCATGCGCACGACACCATGACGGAGGAGCCGGTCATGCAGCGCACGGTGCTGGAGCGCACGGCGCGCGACCTGATCGCCAGGCTGCCCTAGTGCCCGCGGGCGGCGTCGTCGCACTGTACGAGCAGAGCCTCGCGCGGCGCGGCTTCGTCGCTGACCCGTCCCAGCGGCGCGCCGTCGAGCGGTTGCAGCGCCTGTTCGAGGAGTGGGGCGCCTACAAGGCGCGGCGCAACACGGCGCTCAAGCGCCTGCTGGTCAAGCCGCCGCTGCCCAAGGGGGTCTACCTGTGGGGCGCCGTGGGGCGCGGCAAGAGCTTCCTGATGGACGCCTTCTACCTGTGCGTGCCGCTGGTGCGCAAGCGCCGCGTGCATTTCCACCACTTCATGCGCGAGATCCACCGCGAGCTGGAAGGCCTCAAGGGCACCGAGGATCCGATCGCCGCCGTGGCCGAGCGCACTGCGCGCCGCTATCGGCTCGTCTGCTTCGACGAATTCCATGTCGCGGACATCGCCGACGCCATGATCCTCGGGCGCTACCTCGCGCAGGCGATGGAGCGCGGCGTGCAGTTCGTGATGACCAGCAACTACCGTCCCGACCAGCTCTATCCGAACGGGCTGCAGCGCGAGCGCTTCCTGCCCGCGGTCGCGCTGCTGCAGGAACGGCTGGACGTGCTCGAGGTGGACAACGGCATCGACTACCGGCGCCTGAAGATGGAGAAGCTCAAGGTCTACCATTGCGGCCCCGGCGCCGAGGCCGAGCTGGCGCGGATCTTCGCGGAGCTCAAGGACGTCGAGGAGGAGAGTCAGCCGCTCGACGTCGAGGGCAGGAAGATCCCGTACCGCCGGCGCGCCGGCGGGCTCGTCTGGTTCGATTTCCAGGCCCTGTGCGGCGGGCCGCGCTCCTATACTGACTACGTCGACCTGGCGAAGCGCTTTCACACGGTAATGCTCTCGGGCATACCGAGGATGTCTGCCAAGGCCGCCGATGCGGCGCGGCGCTTCACCTGGCTGGTGGATGTGTTTTACGATGACCGGGTGAAGCTGGCCGTCGGCGCCGAGGCGCCGCCCGAAGAGCTGTTCACCGAGGGCGAGCAGAGCGCGGAGTTCCAGCGCACCGTGAGCCGGCTGCACGAGATGCAGTCGGCGCAGTACCTGGCGAGCGAACGGAGGAGGGCGAGTGGAGAAGTTCAAGGCGTACAAGTTGTCGGAAGTCGATAGGAAGATCCGCGCCGAGTTCGTCGACTGCACGCTCGACGAGCTCGACCCCGGAGAGGTGGTGGTGCGCGTCGCCTACTCGGACGTGAACTACAAGGACGCGCTCGCCGCCACCGGCAAGGGACGCATCCTGCTGCGTCCTTCCTGCATCGGCGGCATCGACCTCGCGGGCACGGTGGTGTCCTCGGAGGACGCGCGTTTCGCCAAGGGCGACGCGGTCCTTGCGGTAGGGCACCTGATCGGCGTGAAGCACCACGGCGGCTACGCCGAGTACGCGCGCATCCCCGCAGACTGGGCGGTGAAGCTGCCCAAGGGCATGACCCTGTGGGAGGCGATGGCCTACGGCACCGCGGGCTACACGGCGGGGCTCGCCATCGTCAAGATGGAGCACAACGGTCTCGCGCCCGCCAACGGCCCGGTGGTGGTCAACGGCGCAACCGGCGGGGTGGGCTCCATCGCGGTCGCTGCGCTGGCAAAGCTCGGCTATGCGGTGACCGCGCTCACCGGCAAGGAGGCCGAAACCGACTGGCTGAAGAAGCTCGGCGCGAAGGAGATCCTGCTGCGCCAGAGCCTGGACCTCGCCAGGATCCGACCGCTCGACAAGGCGCTCTGGGCGGGCGGCGTGGACAACCTCGGCGGCGAGGTGCTCGCCTGGATGGCGAGCACTGCGAAGGTGAACGGCGTCATCGCCTGCATCGGCCTGGCGGCCAGCCCGAGCCTGACCGGCACCGTGATGCCGCTCATCCTGCGCGGCGTGAGCCTGCTCGGCATCAACTCTACCGACGCGCCGTCGCCGGAGCTCGAGCGGCGGGTGTGGCAGCGGCTGGCGACCGACATGCGCCCGCCGATGCTCAAGGAAATGGCGCGCACGGTGCCGTTCGCCGAACTGCCGAAGGTGTTCGACGACTTCATCAACGCCAAGGTGTCCCGGCGCATCGTCGTGGACATGAGCGCATGACGACCTATCGCGAGTTCCATCGCCGCTCGATCGAGCAGCGCGAGGCGTTCTGGGCGGAGGAGGCGCAGCGCATCCATTGGCACAAGCCGTTCGCCCGTGTGCTCGACTACGCGCGCCCGCCGTTCGCCAAGTGGTTCGTGGGCGGCGAGACCAACCTGTGCCACAACGCGCTCGACCGGCATCTCGACGCGCGCGGCGAGCAGGCCGCGCTGGTTTGGATCTCCACGGAAGTGGACGGCCGGCAGACCTTCACCTACCGGCAGCTGCACGCGGAGGTGAACCGCGCCGCCGCCATGATGCGCTCGCTCGGCGTGAAGCGCGGCGACCGCGTGATCATCTACATGCCGATGATCCCCGAGGCCTGCTTCGCGATCCTCGCCTGCGCGCGCATCGGCGCCATCCACTCGGTGGTGTTCGGCGGCTTCGCCGCGGCGAGCCTCGCCGCGCGCATCGACGACGCGAAGCCCAGCCTGATGATCACCGCCGACGGCGGCAGTCGCATGGGCAAGCCGGTGCTCTACAAGGCGCTGGTGGACGAGTCGCTCAAGCTCGCCCAGCACCCGCCGCGCAAGGTGCTCATCTTCCGCCGCGGCCTGGACGCGAACATGCCGGTGGTGGCAGGGCGCGACGTGGACTGGAAGGAACTCGCCGCGCAGCACCAGGGCGCGAGCGTGCCCTGCGCGTGGCTCGAATCGAACGAGCCGTCCTACATCCTCTATACCTCGGGCACCACGGGCAAGCCCAAGGGCGTGCAGCGCGACGTCGGCGGCTACGCGGTCGCGCTCGCCTCGTCCATGGACCGGATCTTCTGCGGCCTGCCCGGCGAGACGATGTTCACCACCTCGGACATCGGCTGGGTGGTCGGGCACTCGTACATCATCTACGGCCCGTTGCTCGCGGGCATGACCACCATCATGTACGAGGGCGTGCCGGTGCGGCCCGACGCGGGCGTGTGGTGGAAGATCGTGCAGGACTACAAGGTGTCGGTGATGTTCTCGGCGCCCACCGCCGTGCGCGTGCTGAAGAAGCACGACGTCGCGTTCCTGAGGAAGTACGACCTCTCCACGCTCAAGCACCTGTTCCTCGCCGGCGAGCCGCTGGACGAGCCCACGCACCGCTGGGTGAGCGATTCGCTCGGCCGCCCGGTGATCGACCACTACTGGCAGACCGAGACCGGCTGGCCGCTGCTCTCGGCGCATCCGGGCGTGGAGAAGACGCCGCTCAAGATGGGCTCGCCGAGCTTCCCGGTGTACGGCTACGACGTACGGCTGCTGCACGAATCGACCGGCAAGCCCGTGGCCGACGGCGAGAAGGGCGTGGTGACCATCGCCCCGCCGCTGCCGCCGGGATGCATGACGACCGTGTGGGGCGACGACGAGCGCTTCGTCAAGACCTACTTCACGGACTTCAAGGACCAGCTGGTCTACTCGACCTTCGACTGGGGCATCCGCGACAGGGACGGCTACTACTTCATCCTCGGCAGGACGGACGACGTGATCAACGTCGCCGGGCACCGGCTCGGCACGCGCGAGATCGAGGAGGCCGTGAACATGCACCCCGGCATCGCGGAGTGCGCGGTGGTGGGCGTGGCCGACCAGCTGAAGGGGCAGCTGCCGATGGCCTTCGCGGTGGTGAAGGATCCCGCGGCGGTCGCCTCGAAGGAGGCGCGCATGAAGCTGGAGGGCGAAGTGATGCAGACCGTGGACAAGCAGCTGGGCGCCATCGGGCGCCCGGGGCGGGTGTTCTTCGTGACGCTGCTGCCCAAGACGCGCTCGGGCAAGGTGCTGCGCCGCTCGATCCAGGCGCTCGCCGAGAAGCGCGACCCGGGCGACCTGACCACCATCGAGGATCCGGGCGCGCTCGAGCAGATCCGGGAGGCGCTCAAATGAAGACCCGCTCCGAGCTGACACAAGGCGACTGCGAGAAGATCATGGCGGCCGCGCTCGCCGAGGCGAAGCGCAACAGCTGGATCGTCGCCATTGCCATTCTGGACGACGGCGGCCACCTGCTGCACTTCACGCGCATGGACGGCGCCACGCCCGCCAATGCCGCCATCGCGCTGGAGAAGGGGCGCACCGCGGCCATGTCGCGCCGGACGTCGGGCAGCTGGCAGGAGCGGATCAAGACGCGGCCGGAGATGCTGAAGATGCCCGGCATCCTGCCGGTGCAGGGCGGCGTGCCGATCCTGGTGGACGGCGGGTGCGTGGGCGGCGTGGGCGTGTCGGGCGTGCAGTCGCACGAGGACGAGCAGATCGCCAAGGCGGGGATCGACGCGCTGCCGAAATAGAAACGGGGCCCGCGGGCCCCGTTTCGTCTGCACAGAACGTGGGCTACATGCCGGCCAGGCCGGCCTTCGCGCACTGCTCGTCCTGGTCGCCGGTGACGCCGCTCACGCCGACGCCGCCGATCACCTTGCCGTCGGCGAAGATCGGCATGCCGCCCGGAGATGCGATCACCCCTGGCAGGGTCATGACCGCGGGGCCGCTCTTGGCGATCACGTCGGCGAACACGCGGGTGGTGCGGCGATACATCGCGCCGACCTTGGCTTTCCCCTGGGCGATGTCGATGCTGGCGGACTGCGTGTTCTCCATGCGCTCGAAGTAGACGAGGAAGCCATGGGTGTCGACGACCGCCACGGCCACGTTCCAGCCGTTCTTCTGGCACTCGGCAAGCGTGGCGGCGGCGATCTTCTTGGCCGCCGCAATATTCACGGACGGACCGTATTCGGGGCGGCGCTCCTGTGCCTGTGCGGCAGCAGCGAACGCGGCGAGCGCGACGCCCGCGAGCATGGTGCGTGCTTTCATTGAGCTATCTCCTTTGGATTGGGTCGTGCACCCGGTCAACAGGGCACGCCGTACTGTATTCCAACTTCAGCCGCGCACGTGCTCCGGCCGGAAACCCATGCCGATCAGCCGCGCCGGGATGCGGCGCAGCACGGGAAAGCGCTGCATCAGGCGGATCGGCCAGGCGATGCCGGGGGTACGCCCGCTGGCGAGCACCCGCCCGAGCACGTTGGCCTGCAGGAAAAGCTGCATGCGCTGGGTCATGCGCGTGGGAAAGTCGCGCCGCCGCTGCACTGCGGCGAGCTCCCCGTCGGTTGGCGCGCCGCGCTGCAGCGGCTGCGCAAGGAAGTTGGCGGTCGCCACCGCGTCCTGGATCGCGAGGTTGATGCCCACGCCGCCGATCGGCGACATGGCGTGCGCGGCGTCGCCGATGCACAGCAGTCCCGGGCGATGCCAGCGGCGCAGCCGGTTGACCTGGACGGTGAGCAGCTTCACGTCGTCCCAGCTGCGCAGCTCCGACGTGCGCTCCCGCAGCGTGGGCGCGACGGCGCCGATGCCCTCGCGCAGCGCTTCGAGGCCGGCGGCGCGCACCTCGTCGTATCCGCCCTTGGGGATCACGTAGGCGCATTGCCAGTAGTCGCCGCGGTCGAGCGTCACGAACACGCGCCCCGCGTTGATGCGCCCGAGCACGGCGGCGGCGTCGTGCGCGCGCTTCGACAGCTTCATCCACAGCACGTCCATCGGCGCGCCGAAGTCTTCGATCTGCAGGCCGGCAGCGTCGCGGAGCACGGAATGCCGGCCGTCTGCTGCAATGGTCAGCTCGGCGCGCACCTCGAACTCGCCGTCAGGGCCGTGGCCGCGCACGCCCGCGACGCGACCATCCTCCTCGATCAGCTGCGTCGCTTCCGTCTGCATCTGCAGGCGGAACGCCGGGAGCTTGCGCGCCTGCTGCGCGAGGAAATCGAGGAAGTCCCACTGCGGCATGAACGCGACGAAGCCGCAGCGCACCGGCAGGTGGCGGAAGTCGGCGATCATCACCGTCCTCCCGCCGATCTGGCCGCCGAGCTCGGTGACCTTCTGGTGGGGCCTTTGCAGGAATGCCTCGAGCAACCCGAGCTCGTGCATCACCTCGAGCGTCGAGGGGTGCACGGTGTCGCCGCGGAAATCTCGCAGGAAATCGGAGTGCTTCTCGAGGACCAGCGTGTCCACGCCTGCGCGCGCCAGCAGGTAGCCGAGCATCATTCCCGCGGGGCCGCCGCCGGCGATGCAGCAGCGGGCGCGGAGCGCGTTCACTGCGGCGCCGCGACCACCCCGTCGGCGATCAGCGCCTCGATGCGCTTCGCGCTGTAGCCAAGCGCGCCGAGGAGCTCGCGGCTGTCCTGGGAGAGCGCCGGCGGCTGGCGGCGCAGGGGCAGGCGCTCGCCCTTCATCTCCAGCGGCAGGCCGGGCACGTTGAAGGTCGTGCCGCGCGGATCGTGCGTTTCGACCATGCCGCCGGCATTGAGGTGCGGATCGTCGAACAGGTCGCGCGGGCGCGTGATCGGCGCGAAGGGCAGGCCGATCGCTTCGAGCTTGCGCTCGAGCTCCGCCTTCGTGTGCCGTCGCAGGACTTCCTGCAGCGCGGGCAGCAGCCACTCGCGCGCCTGCACGCGCAGGCCGTTGGTCTTCAGCCGCGCATCGGCGGCGAGCTCAGGGGCGCCGTACTCGCGGCAGAACACCTCCCACTGCGTATCGGTCACGACGCCGACGAACAGGCGATCGCCGTCCTTGGTGGCGAAGATGTCGTACACGCCCCAGGCAGGCTTCTTCACCGCCATCGGCGGCGGCTCCTCGCCGGTGATGGCGAGCTGCGCCATGTGCTGCGCGACGAGGAAGGCAGTGTTCTCGAAAAGCGCGCTGCGCACGAGCTGGCCGTGGCCCGTCCTCTCGCGCTCGCGCAGCGCGGCGAGGATGCCGATGGCGGCAAACATGCCGCCCATGATGTCGTTGACCGAGGAGCCCACCCGCAGGGGACGATCTGGCAGTCCCGTCATGTAGGCGAGCCCGCCCATCATCTGCACCACCTCGTCGAGCGCGGGCCGGTGTTCGTAGGGACCCGAGAGGAATCCCTTCATGGTGCAGTAGACGAGCCGCGGGTTGCGCCGGCCCAGGTCCTCGTAGCCGAAGCCCAGCTTCTCCAGGGCGCCCGGGCGGAAGTTCTCCGTGATCGCGTCCGCGCTGTCGATGAGCTTCAGCGCCACTTCCTTGCCTTCCGGGTGCTTGAGATCGAGCGCGAGGCTCTTCTTGTTGCGGTTGAACATCGGGTAGAAGCCCGCGCCCGCGCCCATCAGGCGGCGCGTGTTGTCGCCTTCGAGCGGCTCGACCTTGATCACTTCGGCGCCCAGGTCCGCGAGCACCAGCCCGCAGGTGGGGCCCATCACCATGTGCGCGAACTCTACGACGCGCACCCCCTCCAGAGGCAATGTCACGGGCGTCCGGGGGGTACCGGGGGGACGTTTGCGGCCCCCCTGTTCCTATGCGGCAGCACGGAATCCTTTGGGAAGACCGGCGAGGGCCATGTGGCCGTACAGCGGTTCGTCCGGCACGCCGCCGTGCATGATCTTCCTCGCGGCAAGGAGCTTGTCGAAATCGATGCCGGTGGACACGCCCATGCTCTCGAACATGAAGACCAGGTCCTCGGTGATCACGTTGCCGCTCGCGCCAGGCGCGAACGGGCAGCCGCCCAGCCCGCCCATCGACGAATCGAACGAGCGCACGCCTTCCTCCCAGGCGGCGAGCGCGTTCGCCAGCCCGAGCCCGCGCGTATTGTGAAAGTGCGCGCCTTCGAGCTTGTCGCCGATCTCCTGCTTGACGCGGCGGAACACGCGCTTCACCTGCACGGGGTTGGCGTAGCCCACGGTGTCGGCCAGCGCCACGCAGTCGCAGAACTCGGCGAGCTTCACCGCAATCCTCACCACCTCGTCCTCAGGGACGTTGCCCTGCATCGTGCAGCCGAACGCGGTGGAGACGGCGCCTTCGATCTCGGGGCCCTGCGCGCCGCGCATCTGCGCGGCCTTGCGCACTTCCTCGACCATCTGGTCGGGCGTCATGCGCACGTTGGAGACGCTGTGCTGGTGCGAGGCCGACACCGGGAAGGTGATCTTGTGGGCGCCTGCCTCGCGCGCGCGCTCGAAGCCCTTCACGTTGGGCGCCAGCGCGACGACCTTGAGGCCGGGGATGGCGAGCGCGTGCTTCACGATCTCCCCCGTGTCGGCCATCGCCGGGATGAGCTTGGGCGGGACAAACGAGCCCACCTCGATCTCGTTCAGCCCCGCCGCGGCGAGGGCGCTGATCCAGGCCTTCTTCGTTTCGGTGGGCATCAGCTGCTTGGCGTTCTGCAGCCCGTCGCGCGGGCCGACTTCGCAGATCTGGACTTGGCGCATGGGATCCTCCGGGATGGCCCGGATTCTAGCGCGCCTCGATGCGCAGGACGGCGTAGCCGCACAGCGCCGCACACGCGGCAAAGGCGAGCATGGCCCACAGCGACGCGCCCCACCCGCCGAAGTTCGACGCCAGCCAGGCCAGCGTCACCGGTCCGAAGAACTGGCCGGCCTGCGAGGTCTGCATGACCATGCCGTTGGTGGTGCCGACATGCTGCGGCGTCTTCGCGTGCGCCACGACGCCGGAGAAGATGCAGGCGGGGATGACGCCGACACCCATGGAGAAGATCAGGCACGACGCGTAGCGCAGCGCATCCGGCAACGCTTCGCTCAGCATGGCGGCGTCGGTAGCGACCATCACGGCGCACGCCGCGAGGATCAGCGGGCCGCGGCGCACGCCGCGCCCCAGCAGCCAGCCGCCGCCGAGGTTTCCCGGGACGTTGATGAGGACCATGAGCGCGGTGAGCAACGCGGCGAGCCCGGCGCTGGTGCCGCGCTCGTCCACGAGGAAGGTCGGCAGCCAGATCATGACCGACGTCCACTGCGCGACGTAGAACGCGAACAGCAGGGCGAGCGCCACGCTGCCGGGCTGTGACAGCGATTCGAGCGCCAGCTTGAGGGAACCGACGCCGCCGTAGCGTGTCGTCGGCGCAAGGCGGGCGATGAGAACGAACGCAACTGCCGCGGCGACTGCCGTCGCCACCCAGAGCCCGCGCCAGCCCCACGCCGCGAGCGCCAGCGGAGAAAGGAGCAGGGCGAGGCTGCCACCCGACGGCATATAGGCGCTCCACAATCCCATCACCTTCGCGCGGTCGCGGTGGTCCGCTGCCGAGGCCGCCATCAGCGCGGAGCCGGCCACCGTGAACAGGATGAAGCCGACGCCTTCGAAGAAACGCGAAGCGATGAGCGACTGGAAATCCCACGCGCCCGCGCCGAGCAGTCCCGCGGCGACCAGCATGCCTAGCCCGGCGAGCCCCAGTCGCTTGTGCCCGAAGCGGTCGCACAGGATGCCGACGAACATCCCGACCAGCATGCCGATGGCGTTGAACGTCGTGGCGATGAACCCCGACTGCACGAGCGTCAGTCCGAGTTCGTCGCGCTGCAGGGGCAGCGCCGCCGGTACCTTGCCGATGTAGGCGCCGCACACGAGGCCGCCGGCGAACACGGCCCAGACCGCGGGCCAGCGGGTGCCGCCCATTACGCGGCGTTGACCGGGATCTTCAGCTCGACGATCTTCTTCTGCCAGTCGGCGGGGCCCGACTGGTGCACGGAGACGCCGTTCGAATCCACGGCCACGGTCACCGGCATGTCCTTCACCTCGAACTCGTAGATCGCCTCCATGCCGAGGTCCTCGAAGGCCAGCACCTTCGACTTGCGAATCGCCTTGGCGACGAGGTACGCCGCGCCGCCGACCGCGATGAGCGAGGCCGCCTTGTGCTTGCGGATCGCCTCGACCGCGACCGGCCCGCGCTCGCCTTTGCCGATCATGGCGACCAGTCCGGTCTTGCCGAGCATCGTCTCCACGAACTTGTCCATGCGCGTCGCGGTGGTCGGGCCCGCGGGGCCGACGACCTCGTCGCGCACCGGATCAACCGGGCCCACGTAGTAGATGACGCGATTGGTGAAGTCGACCGGCAGCTTCTGGCCCTTGTCGAGCATGTCCTGGATGCGCTTGTGCGCAGCGTCGCGGCCGGTGAGCAGCTTGCCCGAGAGCAGCAGCGTCTCGCCCGGCTTCCAGGTCGCGACCTGCGCAGCGCTCAGCTTGTCGAGATCGACGCGGCGCGCGTCCTTGGCCGGCGACCAGGCCACCTTCGGCCAGTCCTCGAGCGACGGCGCCTCGAACTCCGCCGGGCCCGATCCGTCGAGCACGAAATGCACGTGGCGTGTGGCGGCGCAGTTCGGGATCATGGCGACCGGCTTGTTCGCCGCGTGCGTAGGGTAGGAGCCGATCTTCACGTCGAGCACGGTGGACAGCCCGCCGAGGCCCTGCGCGCCGATGCCGAGCGCGTTGACCTTGTCGTACAGCTCGATCCTCAGCTCCTCGTACTTGTCTCGCGGCCCGCGCGCCTTGAGTTCGGCCATGTCGATCGGCTGCATCAGCGCTTCCTTCGCCATGAGCATGGCCTTCTCGGCGGTGCCGCCGATGCCGATGCCGAGCATGCCCGGCGGGCACCAGCCCGCACCCATGGTCGGCACGGTCTTCAGCACCCAGTCCACCACGGAGTCCGACGGGTTGAGCATCGCGAACTTGGCTTTCGCCTCGGAGCCGCCGCCCTTCGCGGCGACGTCCACCGCCACCTTGCCACCGGGCACCATCTCCACGCTGATCACCGCGGGCGTGTTGTCCTTCGTGTTGCGCCGGACGAACTGCGGGTCTTCGAGCACCGAGGCGCGCAGCTTGTTGTCGGGGTGCAGGTAGCCGCGGCGCACGCCCTCGTTCACGGCGTCGGCGAGCGAGCCCGTGAAGCCCTCGAAGCGCACGTCCATGCCGACCTTCAGGAATACGTTGACGATGCCGGTGTCCTGGCAGATCGGGCGATGGCCCTCGGCGCACATGCGCGAGTTCGTGAGGATCTGCGCGATGGCGTCCTTTGCCGCGGGCGACTGCTCGCGCTCGTAGGCGCGCCCGAGCGCCTGCAGGTAGTCGGCGGGGTGGTAGTAGGAAATGAACTGCAGCGCGTCGGCGACGCTCTGCACGAGGTCGGCCTGCCGGATGCTCGTCACGCGTGTCCTCCCTGGCGCGCGGGCGCTGCGGGCAGGATGCGGTCGGTCGCGGCGATGGCCATGGCCGACAGCACGAACGTGATGTGGATGCCGACCTGCGCGAGGATGGTCTTCTCGTCGTAGGCGCTGGCATTGATGAAAGTCTTCAGCAGGTGGATCGAGGAGATGCCGATGATCGCCGTGGCGAGCTTTACCTTGAGCACGGAGGCGTTCACGTGCGAAAGCCACTCGGGCTGATCCGGATGCTTCTCCAGCCCGAGCCGCGAAACGAAGGTCTCGTAGCCGCCGACGATCACCATGATGAGCAGGTTGGAGATCATGACCACGTCGATCAGCCCGAGCACCACCAGCATGATCACCGTCTCGTTCAGCTTGGTCGGCCGCGCGACGCCCTCGACCGTGACGGCATCCAGCACGTGGTCCAGCGCGCCGGCGTTGCCGAAGGCGGCGAGCAGCAGGTGATAGAGCTCCTGCCAGAAAAGCCAGACGTAGACGCCCTGGGCGATGATCAGGCCGAGGTACAGGGGCAGCTGCAGCCAGCGGCTGGCGAAGATGAGGTTCGGGAGCGGCTTCAGCGGGCGCATGGCGCGCTCGTCCGGCGAGGTTCGCATCGGGGCGGCGGGAGGGTTGCGGAAGCCGCGTAATCTAGCATACGCTTGATTCAATTCGGCATTCGTTCCTGAAGGAGAGAGGCATGTCGTCCACCATCGAATCGGTGCTGCAGGAAAAGCGCGTTTTCCCGCCCGCCGCCGAGTTCGTCAAGCAGGCCAACATTTCCGGCATGGAGGGCTACCGCAAGCTGTACGCCGAGGCCGAGAAGGACTTTGAGGGCTTCTGGGGCAGGCTGGCGCGCGAGACGCTGCTCTGGCACAAGCCCTTCACCAAGGTGCTGGACGAATCGAAGGCGCCGTTCTTCCGCTGGTACTACGACGGCGAGCTGAACGCCTCGCACAATTGCCTCGACCGGCACCTGAAGACGCAGCCCGACAAAGTCGCGATCATCTTCGAGGCCGACGACGGCAAGGTGACGAAGATCACCTACAAGGCGCTGTATCACGAGGTGTGCAGGATGGCCAACGCGCTCAAGGCGCACGGCGTGAAGGCGGGCGACCGGGTGCTCGTCTACATGCCGATGTCCATCCAGGTGGTGGTGGCGATGCAGGCCTGCGCGCGCATCGGCGCCACGCACTCGGTGGTGTTCGGCGGGTTCTCGGCCAAGAGCCTGCAGGAGCGCATCATCGACGCCGGTGCCACCGAGGTGATCACCGCCGACGGCCAGTTCCGCGGCGGCAAGGAGATCCCGCTCAAGCCGGTGGTGGACGAAGCCTTCGCCATGGGCGGCTGCGAAAAGGTACGCAACGTCATCGTCTACAAGCGCACCGGCAGCGCCGTCGCCATGCAGGCGCCGCGCGACAAGTGGTGGGACGACGCGGTGAAGGGGCAGCCGGATACGTGCGAGCCGACGTGGGTGAACGCGGAGCACCCGCTGTTCATCCTCTACACGTCGGGATCGACCGGCAAGCCGAAAGGCATCCAGCACTCGACGGGCGGGTACCTGCTGTGGTGCGCGCTCACCATGAAGTGGGTATTCGACAACAAGCCGAGCGACGTCTTCTGGTGCACCGCGGACGTCGGCTGGGTGACGGGGCACAGCTACATCACCTACGGGCCGCTCGCCGTCGGCGCGACCGAGGTCATGTTCGAGGGCGTGCCGACCTATCCGGACGCGGGGCGCTTCTGGAAGATCATCCAGGACCACAAGGTGAACGTGTTCTACACGGCGCCGACCGCCATCCGGTCCCTGATCAAGGCGGGCGGCGACCTGCCGAAGAAGTACGACCTCAAGTCGCTGCGCATCCTCGGCACCGTCGGCGAACCGATCAATCCGGAGGCCTGGATCTGGTATCACGAGACGGTGGGCGGCGGCCGCTGCCCGATCGTCGACACCTGGTGGCAGACCGAGACGGGTGGCCACCTCATCTCGCCGCTGCCCGGCGCGACCCCCACCAAGCCGGGCTCGGCGACGCTGCCGCTGCCCGGCATCTTCGCCGACATCGTCGACGAGACCGGCACCTCGGTGGGCCGGGGCAAGGGCGGCATCCTCGTCATCCGCAGGCCCTGGCCCTCGATGCTGCGCACCATCTGGGGCGACCCCGAGCGCTACAGGAAGACCTACTGGCCCGACGACTTCAAGGGCAAGCTCTACCTTGCCGGCGACGGCGCGAGCATGGACGACGAAGGCTACTTCCGCATCGTCGGCCGCATCGACGACGTGCTGAACGTTTCCGGCCACCGCCTGGGCACCATGGAAGTCGAGTCGGCGCTGGTGGCGAACACCAGGCTGGTCGCCGAGGCCGCGGTGGTGGGCCGCCCCGACGACCTGACCGGCGAGGCGATCGTCGCCTTCGTGGTGACAAAGGGGCCGCGCCCGATGGGCGAGGAGGCGAAGAAGATCGCGCAAGAGCTGCGCGACTGGGTGGGCAAGGAGATCGGGCCGATCGCCAAGCCCAAGGACATCCGCTTCGGCGACAACCTGCCCAAGACCCGCTCGGGCAAGATCATGCGGCGGCTGCTGCGCGCCATTGCCAAGGGCGAGGAGATCAAGCAGGACGTGTCGACGCTGGAGAACCCGGCGATCCTGGAGCAGCTGGCGCAGAAGCAGTAGCGCGCGGCGCCGTCGGCACGCGGCGCGCAGGAGGAGGCGAGCATGGGAGAGTACGACGTCCGGGGCCAGCGCCTGGTGGCGCTGTGCCTGCTCGGCCTGCTGCTGTTCAACTATCCGCTGCTCGCCGTGTTCAACGTGCCGGTGATGATCTTCGGCATCCCGCTGCTATACGTGTACTTCTTTCTCGCCTGGGCGGCGCTCATCGCGCTCATGGCGCTGGTGATCGAGCGCCGCGGCTAGCTCGCCGCCCGCGCCCTCCGCCATGCTCCAGGGCTGGGTCGTCGTCCTCACCTCCTTCGCCTACCTGGGGTTGCTGTTCGCCATCGCCTACTACGCCGACCGGCGCGCCGATGCCGGCCGCTCGCTGATCGACAGCCCCTACGTCTACAGCCTGTCGCTCGCGGTGTACGCCACGGCGTGGACCTTCTACGGCAGCGTCGGCCGCGCGGCCGAGAACGGCGTGGGCTTCCTGCCGATCTACATCGGACCGACGCTGATGATCGCGCTGTGGTGGATCGTGATGCGCAAGATCCTGCGCATCAGCAAGCAGAACCGCATCACCTCGCTGGCCGACTTCATCTCTTCGCGCTACGGCAAGAGCGCGCTGCTCGCCGGCATGGTGACGGTGATCGCCGTGATCGGCATCCTGCCCTACATTTCTCTGCAGTTGAAGGCGATCTCGAACACCTTCGCCGTGGTGCTGCAGTACCCGGACATTGTCATGCCGGCGAAGCTCGGGACGGTTCCGGTCCTGCAGGACACTGGGCTGCTTGTGGCGCTGATCCTCGCGGCGTTCACCATCCTGTTCGGCACGCGCCATCTGGACAGCTCGGAGCATCACGAGGGCATGGTGGCGGCGATCGCCTTCGAGTCGCTGGTCAAGCTGGTCGCGTTCGTCGCGGTCGGCGCGTGGGTAACCTGGGGCATCTACCGCGGCGTTGGCGACCTGTTCGCGCGGGCGGCAGCGGAGCCGAAGCTGGCCACCATGCTCACGCCCTTCGATGCCGTCGCCGGCAGCTACTCGAGCTGGGTCTGGCTCACCATTCTGTCGATGCTGGCCATCATGTTCCTGCCGCGCCAGTTTCAGGTGACGGTGATCGAGAACAAGGACGAGAAGCACCTCAACAAGGCGATCTGGCTGTTCCCGCTGTATATGCTGGCAATCAACGTGTTCGTGCTGCCGATCGCCTTCGGCGGACTGCTGCACTTCCCCGGCGGCGGCGTGGACGCCGACACCTTCGTGCTCACGCTGCCAATGGTCGAGCGGCAGGAGCTGCTCGGGCTGATCGTGTTCATCGGCGGGCTGTCGGCAGCCACCGGCATGGTCATCGTCGAGACCATCGCGCTGTCGACCATGGTGTGCAACGACCTGGTCATGCCGGTGCTGCTCCGGCTGCACGCGCTGCGACTGACCGAGCGGCCGGACCTGAGCGGCCTGTTGCTGGGCATCCGCCGCGGCGCCATCGTCGCCGTGCTGCTGCTGGGGTACCTGTACTTCAGGCTCGCGGGGGAGGCCTACGCGCTGGTCGCTATCGGGTTGATCTCATTCGCGGCGGTGGCGCAGTTCGCGCCGGCGGCGCTCGGCGGGATCTTCTGGAAAGGCGGCACGCGCCTCGGGGCGCTGGCGGGGCTGGCCGCGGGGTTTCTGGTGTGGTTCTATACGCTGCTGCTGCCGGCCTTCGCGCGCTCCGGCTGGCTGCCGATCGGCTTCCTGGAGAAGGGACCCTGGGGCATCGAACTGCTCCGACCGCTCGAGCTGTTCGGCCTCGGCGGGCTGGACCAGATCACGCACGCCATGATCTGGAGCATGGCGGCCAATGTCGGTGCCTATGTGGGCGTGTCGCTGATGCGCGCGCCTGGCCCGGAGGAGCTGCGCCAGGCGAGCATGTTCGTCGACGTGTTCACGCGCCCGGCGCCGGTGGGCGGCGCGGGGTTCTGGCGCGGCAAGGCCTCCGCCACCGAGCTGCAGAATCTGCTGGCGCGCTTCGTTGGTCAGGCCGCCGCGCTCGAGGCGCTCGACGAGTACGCGCGCCTGCGCGGCATGGCGCGATCAGCGATGGGCGCAGAAGCGGACGCCGACCTCGTGTACTTCGTCGAGACCCAGCTCGCCGGCGTCATCGGCGCCGCGTCGGCGCACATCATGGTGGCCTCGGTCGTCAAGGAGGAGGCGCTGACGCTCGACGAAGTGCGCGCGATCCTCGACGAGGCGTCGCAAGTCGTGGTGTACAGCCGGCAACTGGAGCAGAAGTCGCGCGAGCTCGAGGCCGCCACGGCGGAATTGCGCACGGCGAACGAGCGGCTGCAGGAGCTCGACCGGATGAAAGACGACTTCATCTCCACGGTTACGCACGAGCTGCGCACGCCGCTCACCTCGATCCGCGCTTTCTCCGAGATCCTGCGCGACGACCCGAAGCTCGCGCTCCCGCAGCGCACCAAGTTCCTCGACATCATCGCCAAGGAGACCGAGCGCCTGACGCGCCTCATCAACCAGGTGCTCGATCTGGCGAAGCTCGAGTCGGGCACGGCAGAGTGGCACGCGACCTCCATCGACATGCGCGAGATCGTCGCCGATACCGCGGCGGCGATGAGCGAGGTCTTCCGCGAGCGCTCGGTGCGCCTCGAGCTGAAGGTGCCAGGCGTTGTTTCGCCGGTGCACGCCGATCCCGACCGGGTGAAGCAGGTGCTGCTCAACCTGCTGTCGAATGCCGCAAAGTTCTGCGAGTCCGGCCGCGGGCGCGTTGAGGTGTCGCTGCTGGAAGAGGGAGGCGCGGTGCGCGTGAACGTGAAGGACAACGGCCCTGGCATCAGCGCCGCCGACCAGTGCATCATCTTCGAGAAGTTCCGCCAGGTCGGCGACGCGCTCACCGACAAGCCGCAGGGCACGGGCCTCGGGCTGCACATCTGCCGCCAGATCGTGGAGCGCCTGGGCGGCAGGCTCTGGGTGGAGAGCCGGGTCGGCGAGGGCGCGAGCTTTTCGTTCACGCTACCCGTGCCGCCGCACCGCCAGGCGCTGCCCGCGGCGCGCGCGGCATGAGCAAGAAGGAGGGCGTGTGAGCAAGAAGGTGCTGATCGTCGACGACGAGCCGAACATCGTAGCGGCGCTAGAGTTCCTGCTGGAGAAGAACGGCTACCAGGTGCGGGTGGCCACGAATGGCGAGGAGGCCCTTGGGCAGCTCGATGCGTTCGCGCCCGACCTGGTGCTGCTCGACGTGATGGTGCCGAAGGTGAGCGGCTACGAGGTGTGCCAGCGCATGCGCGCGGAGCCGAAGTGGCGCGACATGCGGATCGTGATGCTGTCCGCGAAAGGCCGTGAAGTGGAGGTGGAGAAGGGCATGTCGGTCGGCGCCGACCTGTACGTGACCAAGCCGTTCTCGAGCGCGGAGCTGGTGGCCACGATCCGCGAGCTGCTGTCGCCGCCGGCGTGAAGGCCAAGGGCAAATTCGCGCTCTGGGTGGCGGTACTGTTCCTCGCCGGGGTCGCGGTGCCGGCGGCGACCGGGCTGGCGGTGGTCGCGGCGCTCGCGCCGCCCGACCGGGAGGTCGTGCTGCGCGTGCTCGACGAGCGCATGCCGCTGCTGGTGTTCGGCGCGATGGGGCTGCTGGCGCTCGCCGCCGGGGCGGTGCGCTGGCTGTTCGGCGCGTACGTGGAGGCGGCCACGGCGCTTGCCGACCTGACGCGCAGCGCGCGCACTGCGCAGGGCGCTGCGCCGATCGCCACCGATGGCGCCGCCGAGCTCGTCCAGCTGGCCGGCGAGATCGAGCGCCTGGCGGCGGAGGCACACCGGCTGCGCGCCGAGTCGGGGGCTCGCGTGCGCGATGCGCTCGCCCACCTCGAGGAGGAACGCAATCGGCTCGCGGCGTTGATGTCCGAGCTCGCCGAGGGCGTGCTGGTGTGCAATGCCGAAGGCCGGATCCTGCTGTACAACGAGCAGGCGCGCGCGCTGCTCTCCAACCGGGGCAACGCCCCGGCGCCGGCGCCGGTCGGGCTCGGGCGGTCGATCTTCTCCCTCATGGAACGCGACCAGGTGGTGCACGCCATCGAGAAGCTCGAGCAGGCGCGCGCGCGCGGCGACGCCGCCCCCCGTACGCGCTTCGTGGCGCCGGCGGGCGCAGGCCGGCTGGTGAAGTTCGAGGCCGCGCCGTACCGGGGCGCCCGCGGCGAGCTGGCGGGGATCGTGTTCACGCTGGGCGATGTCACCGGCCTGCTCGAGCGCGAATCGCAGCGTCTTTCCGTGCTGCAATCGATCGCCACACACGCGCGCGCGCCGGTCGCCAATATCCGCGCGGCTGCCGAGAACCTCGCCCGCTATCCTGACATGGAGGCCGCGCGGCTGCGGCAGTTCGTCGGGATCATCGCTGACGAGTCGCAGGCGCTGTCCCACTCGATCCAGGGTGCGCTGCAGACGTACGGCGAAGCCCTCAAGGCCAGCCTGACGTTGGAGGACATGCGTGCGCTGGACCTGCTGCGCGCGACCGAGGGGCGCGTGCGCACCCTGGTCGGGGTGGAGGTGGAGCTCGACCCGGTGGCGGAATCACTGTGGGTCTCGGTCGACAGCTTCACCTTCGTGCAGGCGCTGTGCTTCCTGGCGGCGCAGCTGAAGGAGAACTATGGCGTTGGCAGGCTGCGCTGCAGCGCGCGGCGCGCGGACCGCTTCGTCGAGCTCGATCTTGGCTGGCGCGGCGTCATCGTCGGCCACGATGCGCTGGGGCTGTGGGAGAACGAGCCGCTGCACGTAGGCGCGCAGGAATCTCCGCTCACGCTGCGCGACGTGCTCGAGCGCCATGGCGGCGAGCTGTGGCTGCAGCGGCACGGGCTGGCGGGAGAGCGCGATGCCTGCTTCCGGTTCCTGCTTCCGGCCGGCGAGCCGGTCGCCGCCGCCGCGCGACCCGACTCGGTCATCGAGAGCCGGCCCGAATTCTACGATTTCGACCTGTTCTCGCACGGCGAGGCGTCGCAGGACCTGCGGGCGCGAAGGCTGGGTGAGCTCGCCTACACGGTATTCGACATGGAAACAACCGGGCTCGCGCCCTCGGCCGGCGACGAGATCATCAGCATCGGCGCGGTGCGGATCGTCAACGGACGGCTGCTCAAGGCGGAGATCTTCGAGCGCATGGTCGATCCGCAGCGCCCGCTCAATCCCGAGTCCACCAAGGTGCACGGCATCGACGCGGGTATGCTCGCCGGCCAGCCGAGGATCGAGGAGGTGCTGCCGGCCTTCCACAAGTTCTGCGAGGACACGGTGCTGGTGGCGCACAACGCCGCCTTCGACATGCGCTTTCTCGAGCTGAAAGAGAAGTCGGCGCGCGTGCGCTTCGAGCAGCCGGTGCTCGACACGCTGCTGCTGTCGGCGGTCGCGCAACCCGCGCTGGCGGACCATCGCCTGGAGGCGATCGCCGAGCGCCTGGGCGTGCCGGTCATCGGCCGACATACGGCGCTCGGCGACGCGCTGCTCACCGGCGAGGCGTTCCTGCGGCTGCTCGAGCTGCTGCACGAGCAGGGCATTGCGACGCTCGGCGAGGCTCTCGACGCCTCGCGCGAGACCTACTATGCTCGGCTGCGATACTGAGCACCGGGATGTCAGAGCCAGGCGTCGATCTTCGCGAGCGCATGGCCGGCGAGCGCCAGGCCTTTGCCTTGCCGCTGCGGGCCCTGGCCACGCGCGCGGTGGTCACGTGCGAGGAGCACCGCAGCGTCGCTGACGCCGTGCGCATCATGCAGGCAAACGACGTGGGCTCCGTGATCATCGTCGACGCCGAGCAGCGCCCGTGCGGCATTTTCACCGGGCGGGACCTGCTCCCGGTGGCCGCCGATGGCGGTCTCGAGCGGCGGGTCTCCGAACTGATGAGCCGCGACCTCGTCTCTCTGCCGCCGCACGCCTTCGCCTATGAGGCGGCGCTGGAGATGACCGAGCGGCGCATCCGCCATATCCTGGTGACCGAGGGCGAGCGCCTGCTTGGCGTCGTGTCGGAGCGCGACCTGTTCGCCCTGCAGCGGCTCGGCATGGGCGAGCTGACCATGGAGATCCGGCTCGCCGACAGCGTCGACACGCTGAGCGCGCTCGCAGCGCAGATCCGCCGCCTCGCGGCGCTGCTGGTCGAGCAGGGCACAGCGCCCGAGCCGCTGACCCTCTTCATCTCGGTGCTGAACGATCGGCTGACGCGCCGCGTCATCGAGGTGGTGCGGCGGCGCCACGACCTGAACCGCATCCGCTGGACGTGGCTCGCCTTCGGCAGCGAAGGCCGCTTCGAGCAGACCTTCAGCACGGACCAGGACAACGGCCTGCTGTTCGCTGCGCCCGAGGACAGCGCGCCGGAGCACGGGCGCGCCAAGCTGATTCCCTTCGCGCGCGAAGTCAACGAGGCGCTCGACGCCTGCGGGTTCCCGCTGTGCGAGGGCAATATCATGGCGAGCAACCCGGAACTGTGCCTGTCCACGGAGGAGTGGCGCGCCAAGATGTCCGCGTGGCTCGAGGTGACCAGTCCCCAGGCGCTGCTGGACGCGGCGATCTGCCTGGATCTGCGTCCGATCCACGGCGACGAGGTGCTGGCGGCGGGATTGCGCGATTGGATCAGCGAGCGGGTGCGCGGGCACGCCGCCTTCCTGCGACTGCTGGCGCAGGCGGCGACGCAGTCGCGCCCGGCCCTTGGCCGCTTCGGCGCCCTCGTGACAATGGACGCGCCCGGCGCGCCGCACTCCGTTAACCTGAAGGCGAACGGGGCGCGCATCTTCGTCGACGCGGCGCGCGTGCTGGCGCTGGCGAGCGGGGCGCGGCAGACCAATACCGCGGACCGGCTGCGCGCCTTCGGCGAGCCACGCGGACAGCCTCCCGCCCAGCGCGGCGCGCTGATCGATGCCTTTTATTTCATCCAGGGGCTGCGCTTGCGAAAGCAGGCCGCCCAGCCCGAGGCGCGCGCCGGCGGGCGCGGCGCCGGCGAGGACCTGACGAACCGCATCGACCCCGACCGGCTGAACGCCTTCGAGCAGTCCTGCCTCAAGGAGGCGTTCAGGCTCGCGCGCCAGCTCCAGGAGCGCCTCGCGCTCGACTTCCACCTATGAGCGACGGCAGGAGTGAAGGGCATGAACCTGGTCAGATGCCGCCGACCGCCTACGTCGTCGACGACGATGAGTCGATCCGCACGCTTTGGCGCTGGCTACTGGAGTCGAACGGCATCGCAGTGCAGACCTTCGCCACGGCCAAGGAGTTCATCGATGCGTATCGCCACGGCGGGCCGGGCTGCCTGGTGCTCGACCTGCGCCTGCCGGGCATGAGCGGGCTCGAGCTGCAGGAGTATCTCCGGCAGCGGGAAGTGGCGATTCCCATCGTCTTCGTCACGGGCCACGGCGACGTGCCGAGTGCGGTGCACGCCATCAAGGGCGGTGCCGTGGACTTCATCCAGAAGCCCTTCGGCTACAAGGAGGTGGTGCAGATCATCCGCCGCGCGCTGGAGCGTGATGCGCAGCTGCGCGAGCGGCGCGCGCGGCGCTCGGAGTACGAGGAGCGCGTCGCCACGCTCAGCGACCGGGAGCGGGAGGTGATGCTGCGCGTGATCGAAGGGAAGCTCAACAAGGTCATCGCCGACGAGCTCGAGATCAGCGTGAAGACCGTGGAGTTCCATCGCGCCAAGGTGATGGAGAAGATGGGCGTCAGCTCCGTCGCGGCCCTCGTGCAGTTGCGCATGCAGTACCCGGAGTAGCACCAGGAATGCTGCGGCGCGTCAGGCGCTTTCTAGGGTTTCCCCTAGTGGAACGGATGTAGTGCGGCCGCTAGCATCCGCCGGATCGTCCTGCGGAACTCCGGGGGGAGGTAACGTTGCACGCAACGGGACTATGGCGAGGGAGCGACGCCCATGACCGCCCGTGCGTCGAGGGCGCGGCGCAACTGCTGGCGGATCTCGTTCCAACGAAAGCGCACCGAATTGCGCACGATCTCCTCGTCCAGCACCTTGAGCTCCTCGACGATCGGCGCCCAGTAGACCAGCGCGCCGGGGCTTTCGACGAAAGGGCCGTCGCCATCGGCCTGCGCGGCCCAGTCGCACAACGCCACGCGCGCTCGCACCCGTTCAGCATGCGCAAGGAACTCGGGTCCGGCGTCGGGAGGGCTGCCGGTTTCGGCAAGAATGTCATTCACCATGCGCTGCATCGTTTCCCGAACCGCGATATGGGAGGCGCCACTCCGTCGCAGCATGCCGCCGGCGTAGGCGGCCAGATCCGAGAGGCAGGCGAGCCACACGTGCCACTTGGCGATGTTGATGGACGCGACGAACTGGTCGTTGTTGAACAGCTCGGGAAATCGGACGCCGGAGCGCGTGCGCAGATACCCGTAAAGCGTCATCTGCGCGACGTAGCTGGCGCGCGTTTGCAGGAACTTGCGCAGCGCATCTACGTCGCGAATCGGCTGGAGCCGGCGCCGCCGGAAGAAGGCGTGCAGCGGAGCCAGCAGTCGCTCGTACCAAGGCGCTGCGATCTGCGTGGAGGCAGGAGTTTTGTGCACAGCAATATTCCCGGTGATGGACGCCAAGCGGAGTTTTGCACGCTTCGGCTAGAATCGCCGCACCAGATGGGGGTGCGGCAGGGATCCGCGCCTGCATGGAGGAGACGCCCCGTCGCACGGGGGACCAGACAACACAAAGTGGAGGAGGTCGCGCTATGAACGACACGTCCCAGAAGGCGGTTCACTGGAACCGGACCCGGAACCTGATGTTCGTGCACATCACGATCTGGTTCATCTTTTCCTTCGTCGTGCACTGGTTCGCGCCGGAGCTGAACAAGGCGTCGTTCATGCACTTCCCGCTCGGCTTCTACATGGCCTCGCAGGGATCGCTCGTCGTGTTTGTCGTGCAGTTGTTCTTCTTCGCACGGCAGCAGGACAAGATCGACCGCGAATGCGGCATGGCCGAGGCCGATTGAGCGCGGCCCGGATAAGAACAGAACGCTAGAGGAGAGGAGCGCACCATGTCTATCTTCAGAATGCAGGGATCGTTCATCGAAAACCTGCCCAAGATTTACGGTTTCTACACCGGCGGATTCGTCGTCTTCGTCCTGCTGATGGCGCTGATGGAGCGGGCCGGTGTCAAGGAAGACACCATCGGCCTGATGTTCGTCGGCTTCACGGTATTCATCTACGCCGTGATCGGCTGGCTGTCGCGCACGATGCAGCTCGACGCCTACTACGTCGCAGGACGCCAGGTGCCGGCGGTATTCAACGGTATGGCGACGGCGGCGGACTGGATGTCGGGCGCGTCGTTCGTGGCAATGGCCGGCGGCATCTACATGGCGGGCCATCCCTATCTCGCCTTCGTGGTGGGGTGGACGGGCGGGTACGTGCTGGTGGCGGTGCTGATGGCCCCGTACCTGCGGAAGTTCGGCTGCTACACGGTGCCGGACTTCATCGGCACCCGCTACGGCGGCAACCTGGCCCGCCTTTGCGCCGTGATCGTCCTGGTCGTCGCGTCCTTCACCTACGTGACGGCGCAGATCAACGCGACCGGCACGATCGCCTCGCGCGCGCTGCTGATCCCTTTCCAGGTGGGCATCTGGATCGGGCTGGCGGGCATTCTGCTCTGCTCGATGCTCGGCGGCATGCGCGCGGTGACCTGGACGCAGGTGGCGCAGTACATCGTGCTCATCATTGCCTACTTGGTGCCCGTGATCTGGATGTCGAACAAGCAGGGCTTCGGCGTCATCCCGCAACTGGTGTATGGGGACGCGGTGCTGCGCATCGCGGAGCTCGAGACCCTGCACCAGGTCGGCGTGCTGAAGTCTGCCGCACAGAGCGGCCTGACTGCGCTCAACGTCAAGCACAACGCGCCGCCCGATACGTTCGTTGGCTCGGTGCAGTTCGTGACCCTGGTCGCATGCATGATGATGGGAACAGCATCCCTCCCGCACATCCTGATGCGCTACTTCACGACGCCGTCGGTGCGCGCGGCGCGTACCTCGGTGGCCTGGTCGCTGTTCTTCATCTTCCTGCTGTACTTCACGGCGCCCGCGCTCGCGACGTTCACCAAGCTGCAGATGCTCGATCCGAACCTGGCGACCAGCATCATCGGCAAGTCGGTGGCGGACGTGAATGCGATCACCTGGGTGCAGAAGTGGACTTCGGTCGGGCAGGTGAAGGTCATCGACCTGAACGGCGACGGCATCCTCCAGATCAACGAGTTCTTCATGCGTCCCGACATTGTCGTGCTGGCGACGCCGGAGATCGCAGGATTGCCGTACGTGATCTCGGGCTTGGTCGCGGCGGGCGGCATGGCGGCGGCCATGTCGACGGCCGACGGCCTGCTGTTGGCGATCGCCAACGCGCTGTCGCATGACCTCTACTACAAGATGATCGACCCGAAGGCCGACGTGAAGCGGCGACTGATCGTGGCCCGAGTGTTGCTGATCGTGATCGGGGCGGCTGGTGCGGGGGTTGCGAGCATGCGGCTGACCGGAATTCTCGGTGCAGTGGCGTGGGCATTCGACTTCGCCATGTCCGGCCTGTTCTTCCCGCTGGTGCTTGGCGTGTGGTGGAAGCGCGCCAACCGGCCGGGAGCGATCGCGGGCATGGTGGTCGGCCTATTGGTCGGGTCCTGGTATCTGTACATGGTGTACGCGGGCGGCATGAAGCCTTGGATCGGCATCGATCACCTTCGCTTCGGCATCATCGGCGCGGGTGCCAGCCTGATCGCCATGGTCGTCGTGACGCTGGTGACGGCTCCGCCGGACAAGGAGACCCAGGACATGGTCGACGAAGTCCGCATTCCGAAAGGCGATACTGTGCTGGGCTCGACGCACTAGCATCGCAGGAAGGAACACTGCCGGGGCGAGCGATCGCCCCGGCTTTTTTTTGCCTGTCGGCTTGGGCTTAGAATCCGGCGAACGCGGCGGCGACCATGGGCTTTGACATTCCTCTCTGGGCCATCGTGCTCGACTACGTCCTGGGTATCGTCATGTGGACGCTGATCGGGCGCGTCGGCATGAACATCTTCCTGCCGGTGAACAGCAACTTCTTCTTCATGAGGTTCTTCGTGCGCGCCACGGACCCGCTGCTCAAGCTGTTCGCCCCGATCACGCCGAAGTTCCTGATCCCGCCGCTGATCCCGCTGTTCGTGGCGTGGTTCTTCTTCATGTTCCGCTTCTATGTCATGCCGGGGCTGCTGGGCTACACCGTGATGGGAATGCTGTCGTTCCCGCTCGAAGGCGAGATCGCGCGCAGCATCGCGCGCCTCGCGGCGCGGATCGTGAACTAGGGACGGCCGGGACGCCCGAAGGTAGAATGTCGCATAGCGGAGAGATGGCCGAGCGGCTGAAGGCGCACGCTTGGAAAGCGTGTATACGTTAATAGCGTATCGTGGGTTCGAATCCCACTCTCTCCGCCAGCGCCGTCCGCAAAAGAAAACGTCCTGGCGCTTGCGCGCCAGGACGTGGAAACCACCGCTCAGTACGCGGTGGAGGAGGATGCGCTGACAGGCTAGGGCACGAGCGGCGCGATCGTCTGACCGGAGGCTGACACGACGCTGACGTCGGGCGACGCGGCGGTTAGAATGGAACGGCGGACGGTTTCACGGACGGAACATTGAACGACGGCGGGCCTCCCCGCATTGCAGCCCGGTCAATCTGGTCAGGTCCGGAAGGAAGCAGCCACAGCTGGTTTCTGCAAGTGCCGGGGGCAAGGCTCGCCACCATCTGGCCTCGAACGGGTGCAGACCTCCCGTTCGAGGCCCCCTGATAGGATGAAAGGTATGAGCTATCAAGTGCTTGCCCGCAAGTGGCGACCGCGCAATTTCGGCGCCCTGGTGGGGCAGGAGCACGTTGTGCGCGCGCTGCGCCACGCACTGGAGCACGGCCGCCTGCATCACGCCTACCTGCTGACCGGAACGCGCGGCGTGGGCAAGACGACGCTGGCGCGCATTCTCGCCAAGTGCCTGAATTGCGAAACGGGCGTCACCGCCGAGCCCTGTGGCAAGTGCTCGGCGTGCGAGGAGATCGACGGCGGGCGCTTCGTCGATCTCCTCGAAGTGGATGCCGCGACCAACACCCGCGTCGACGAGATGCGGCAGTTGCTGGACACCGCGCAATACGCGCCGACGCGCGGCCGCTACAAGGTCTACGTGATCGACGAAGTCCACATGCTGTCGAACTCCGCCTTCAACGCCATGCTGAAGACGCTCGAGGAGCCGCCGGAGCACCTCAAGTTCATCCTGGCGACGACGGATCCGCAGAAGATTCCCGTGACCGTGCTCTCGCGTTGCCTGCAGTTCAACCTGAAGCAGATGCCTGCCGCATCCGTCGCCGCCCATCTGGCGCGGCTGCTGGATGCCGAGGCAGTGCCGTACGAAGCCGACGCCCTGCAACAGATCGGGCGTGCCGCAGCGGGCAGCATGCGCGACGCGCTGTCCCTTCTGGATCAGGCCATCGCGCATGGCGCCGGCAGCGTGACGGCAGAAAGCGCGCGCGACATGCTCGGCGCCGTCGACGAGAGCTACCTGCAGCGCCTCCTGGAAGCGGTCGCCGCGGCCGACGCCACGCGCGTGCTATCGATCGCGGACGAAATGCTGTCGCGCAGCCTGTCGTTCGATGCCGCGCTCCAGGATCTTGCCGGGCTGCTACTGCGCATTGCCACCTTGCAGGTGATCGGCGCGTCGAGCGCGTCGGACGAAGCACCGGATGCGGCAGTCTTGCCGGCACTGGCGCGGACCCTCGACGCGGAGTTCGTGCAACTGTGCTACCAGATCGCACTCCAAGGCCGGCAGGACTTGCCGCTGGCGCCCGACGAGCATGCCGGGTTCGTCATGACCATGCTGCGCATGCTCGCGTTTCGCCCGGATTCCGCGAGCACCCCGGCGACGAGCGCGGGCGAGGCAAGGAAGCCGGTGGGCTCGGCGTCGCCCGCGCCGGCGCGTTCAGCCAGGGATTTCGGTGGCGACTGGCCTGCCCTGGTGAAGTCCCTGACGGTGGGCGGCGCCGCGCGCGAGCTGGCCCGCAATTCCGCGCTCGTCGCACATGCCGATGGCATGCTGGAACTGGCTGTGCCCGCCAGCATGGGGCACCTGGCGGAGCAGAATTACCGGGATAAGCTGCGTACGGCGCTGGAGCAGCATCTCGGTCGGCCGATCGCTCTCAAGGTCTCGAAGGGGCAGGCGACAGGCACGACCGTCGCGGAAGCCGAAGCCAGGGAGCGCGAGACGCGCAGGGCGGAGGCCGATCGCGCGGTGCAGGGCGACCAGTTCGTGCGCGACCTGGTGGACATGTTCGATGCGAAGGTGGTGGGGTCCAGAGCCAGGCCCGGCGGCGACGGCAACTGAGGCGGGAGACGGAGATGCGCGGAAATATCGGTCAACTCATGAAGCAGGCGCAGATGATGCAGGAGAACATGCGCCGCGTGCAGGAGCAGCTGGGGTCGATAGAAGTGGAGGGGCAGGCGGGCGCGGGCGCGGTCAAGGTCGTCATGACCTGCAAGCACGAGGTGCGGCGGGTCACTATCGATGCGAGCTTGTCCGCGGAAGACCGGGAGATGCTGGAAGACCTGATGACGGCCGCATTCAACGACGCGGCGCGCAAGGTCGAGGCCACGGTCTCGGAGAAGATGAGCGGCATGACCGCCGGTCTGGGCCTGCCGCCCGGTTTCAAGATGCCGTTCTGAGGCCGTGCGACGCGATCCGGTTCCTGCCGCCAAGGGCCTGGAACGCCTGATCGAGGCGCTCCGGGTTCTGCCCGGCGTCGGTCCGAAGTCCGCGCAGCGCATGGCCTACCATCTCCTGCAGCGTGATCGACCTGGGGCGGGACAGTTGGCGGCTGCGCTGGAGGACGCCTTGGCGCGGGTCCGCCATTGCAGCTTGTGCAACAACTTTGCGGAAGAAGAAACGTGCGCGCTCTGCCGTTCCCCGCGGCGCGACCGCGCTCTCCTGTGCGTCGTTGAAACGCCCACCGACCTGGCGATGGTGGAGCAGACTGCGGCCTATTCGGGCATGTACTTCGTGCTGATGGGGCGTCTGTCGCCGCTGGATGGTGTCGGTCCCAGCGATATCGGGCTCGAGCGGCTGCTCGCCCGAGCGACGGCCGGCGAGGTGCACGAGGTCGTGCTGGCCACGAACTTCACCAACGAGGGCGAGGCCACGGCCCACTACATCGCCGAGATGCTTCGCGCCCGGAACGTCCGCGTCAGCCGCATCGCACGGGGCGTTCCCCTGGGCGGGGAGCTGGAATACGTCGACGCCGGGACACTGTCGCAGGCCCTGATAGACCGGCGCGCGCTCTAGCAAGGCCAATCAGTGTGAAACGAGCGCGGAATGATTGACACATTTTCGCTGGTGCCCCTATAATCTCGGTTCTTCGGACGCGGGGTGGAGCAGTCTGGCAGCTCGTCGGGCTCATAACCCGAAGGTCAGAGGTTCAAATCCTCTCCCCGCAACCAGCTCTTTAAAAATTCGCAGCCGATAGGTGTGGGCGCTCGATGCGGAAGGTCATTGCATCTAGTGCTCGCATCTAGAGTAACGCAGTAATACTCCGTTTACTTTTGAGCGAGAAGCGGGCGTCGCGTCATGCGGCGTTCGCGTCCGGCAGCAATGCCGGAGTCTCGAAGCTTTTTAATTGAAGAGTTTGATCCTGGCTCAGATTGAACGCTGGCGGCATGCCTTACACATGCAAGTCGAACGGCAGCACGGGGGCAACCCTGGTGGCGAGTGGCGAACGGGTG
>Ga0224505_10000290_pt1 | contig 35249 bp, 30 predicted proteins | sample SF_Jan12_sed_USG_FD_169102 | JGI IMG/M metagenome (GOLD analysis project Ga0224505, IMG submission 169102) | Sediment microbial communities from San Francisco Bay, California, United States - SF_Jan12_sed_USGS_4_1 | ecosystem: Environmental > Aquatic > Marine > Sediment | place: USA: California... | reverse complement strand
CAATAGGCGTCATGTAACTCATGTTGGCGCCGAACATTACAGCCAGCACAAAGGGCAGGGCCGGCACACCGAGTTCGGCCGCGATACTTATGGCGATCGGAGTGCCAATAACCGCCACGGCGTTGTTGGAAACAACTTCCGTCAATAGTGCCGTGATTAACAGCAAGCCGCTGAGGACGACGGGCGGCGGCAGATCCCTGACGAGGTTTACGAACGCGTGCGCAACATAGTCGGCAGCGCCGGTCGCCCCGAGGGCGCTGCCGAGAGCGAGGCTGGTCACAATGATCAGCACCAGGCGCGAATCAATGGCGCCCCAGGCTTCGCTCCAGCTGATACAACGCGCCGCAAGCATCACGCCGACACCCAGCATGGCACCGGCCACAAGCGGCAGCATGCCGAGCGCCGCGGCAACAACCACGCTGATCATCACGACGGTCGCCAGGGTCGCTTTCTGCGTTCTTGGTACGTCGATGGAGCGCGCCAGGATGAGCAGATTTGGCGACTCGATCAGTTGCTGAATTATCTGTCGCGGCCCCTGCATCAACAGTACGTCGCCGGTCTGCAGCAGGGGATCGCTGGAGCGGTCGAGCGGCGTGAGCCGGCCCTGTCCGGGGCGCAACCAGCCAATCGGATATAACCCTCTCAGCACACCTTGCGTTGCCTGGGCCAGCCGCTTGCCATCAAGATTCGAGTCGTGTGTTACAACGACTTCAACCAGTCGCTCGTCCGGGGCACGGTCAGTATTACCTTGTTCAACTCTCGTGCCGAACGCTGCTTGCGCTCTGTGAATCGCCTCCGGCGCAGCTTTAATATGCAGCGTATCGCCCGCCTGCAGCGTCAATGTCGGCAGTCGTACCAGTTCTCGTGACATGCTGCGTTCAACCCGGGTGACGCGGATATCGTCGCCCAATTGACGCATGACACTGGCCAGGGTTTCGCCGCCGAACGCGCTGTTCTTGTCTATCAGGATCGTCGCATCGAACACGCGGTGCGACGTTCCGGCGAGCAACGAAGGTCGTTCCGGGAGCAGGCGCGGAGCGAGCAACCACAGGTAGATAATGCCCATCGCAGCAGCGGCGGCGGCGGGCAGAAAGAAGTCGAACATCTGCAGTCGTTGCATGCCGTAGTCTTCGGCAATCGAAACCACAAGCAGGTTGGTCGATGTGCCGATGGTTGTGCACATGCCGCCGAGGATGGTCGCAAAGCCAACCGGCATGAGCATCTTTGACGGCGAAATGCCGGTCTGGTGCGCAACACCGACGAGTATTGGCAACATCATGACGACAATCGGCGTGTTGTTGGCGAACAAGCTGATAAAGGCGACCAGGGTCAGCGTCGCGAGCAGCGCCAGGAAGCGGTTGGCCAGCCAGGCTCGAACCAGTAACACCCCGACGGGGCGGAGCGCACCGCTGATTTCAACGCCTTTCACAAGTACCAGCAACAGGCAGATGGTGATCAGTGCTTCATTGCCAAAGCCTTGCAGAAACTTCGCGCCGCGAAATGGCACCGCTCCGGGCACCGGGAACATCTCCAGGGAAACGACCAGGATCGTCAGCACCGCCGCACAGGAATATTCCAGCGGAATGCGCTCGCGGGAAAACAGGAACAGGGCACCCAGCGTCAGCAGGATGACCCAAAGTGCATGCGGTTGCAGCGACATAAGACCTTGTGCCTGCCCGTCAGGTGTAGTCGTCGAGCAGTCCCGGCTCGATGCGTGCGCCGAGCTGCTGGATAACACGCGATGCACAGAAGGTGCCGAGCCGCGCGCACTCGGCCAGTGACCAGCGTTCGATCCAGCCAAACAGGAACCCGGCCGAGTACGCATCGCCTGCGCCGGTCGAGTCAACCAGCTTTTCGATACGATCGGCCGGCTGGCTTACGATCTGGTCGCCATGCACGACTACCGAACCCAGCTCGGAGCGCGTGATCGCAAACAGATTGTCGTAAACACCGATCGCATCCAGCGTATCGTCGAACGAATCCGTCTGCAGCAGCTTGCGGACCTCCTGCTCGTTAGCCAATACGATGTCGACGCCATGCCTGAGCACATTCTCAAATGCATCGCGGTGGCGTTCGACACAAAAAGAATCCGACAGGGACAATGCGATCGCAGCGCCGCTCGCGCGTCCCAGTTCAATGGCCTTCTGCGTCAGTACCGCTCCCTCGGGCAGGTCCCATACGTAGCCTTCGAGCAGGATGGCCCGCGGTGTGCCGACGGTTTCGGCACTAATGTCCCTGGCCGACAACTCGGTACAGGCGCCGAGATAAGTGTTCATGGTGCGTTGGCCATCGGGTGTAATCAGCACATGACTGCGCGCGGTTGACGCGCCATCCTGAGCCGGCGCCAGGCGTATATCGACACCCAGCGAACGCATATCGTGATTAAAGATTTCGCCGAACTGATCGGCTTTGACGCGTCCGATGTAGGCGGCGGATCCACCGAGATTGGCAAACCCGGCAATTGAATTCGCGACCGAGCCGCCGGACATTTCGGTGGCAGGACCCATCATTGCGTAAATTTCGCTTGCGCGACGTTCGTCGATCAACGTCATCGAGCCCGGTGCAACCTGCAGCTTTTCGATGGTTTCGTGATCCACGTGTGCGAGGATATCGACGATTGCATTGCTGATGCCGAGCAGTTGCGTAGCGTTGGTCATGGCCTGGGCTTCGGTGCAAAAACGCCGCTTAGCCTAGCATCGAAACACAAAGGCCGCTTATGATTCGCTGTCACAGTGCTGTGGCTGTATGTTGTTGGCCCGAAGGAGTCCAAACCGATGCGAAAATCTGCTGGTCTGCTGATTCCCCTGGCTCTGATTGTCGCGTATTACGTCTTGCTGGTCGCGGTTGTAGCCGGCCTGCTGTGGCGGTTTCCATTTCTGCTCAAGTACGTCCCGGTTGGCGGCATCGATAAACTACCCGGAACCGGCGAGAGCTTTGAGCCGGTGTATTCGACCATCACGGAACGCGTGTTTTCGCCGACGGCACCGATGCGCCTGCTGTTTTCGAGCATCGGCGCGGTACTGCTGGCCGTGCCGGTATCGTGGGTCTATTTCATCTCCAGCCGGGCTCGCACGATTGACCAGTCGTTCCTGCAGACAATAATGATTCTGCCGGTTGTGGTCGCTGGCATTTCCCTGATCGTTGCCAACAGTGTTGCGCTGGCGTTCAGCCTCGCCGGCGTTGTTGCCGCGGTGCGTTTTCGATTCACGCTGCGACAGCCGTCCGATGCCATGTACATATTTGTCGCTATCGCCATCGGTCTCGGCTCCGGAATCGGCGCGTTGGGCGTCGCTACCGTGATCTCGTTCGCATTCGTCGTTACTACCCTGGTCATCTGGAAACTGGAGTACGGCAAAGTGCTGTCAGGCCCGTTCCTCACGATGCTTACGCGGCGGGATGCGGGCGAGGACGATTACAATTAGACCGCGCAGCTTACTCGTCGTGCACGGCAGCGGCTTCAAACCGCCTGCCGACAAACTGCAAGACATGGTTGCAGCAGCATTGCGCGCCGGTATCGAGCGCGATTATCCGGAGCAGCTGCACAGTTACGACGAGATGGCAGTGCGGCTGGCTTACTACGGTGACCTGAATAACGCCTTGCTGGGCGAACCAGGGCGAGCATACGATGAGCAAATCGATCTCGCGGATCGCCTGAACGCGCTGCAGAATCTGCGTAGCCTGGATGCGCGCAAGCGCTTCGGCATCCGGCAGTACGATTGCCTGCCTGGCAAAACCGCTGTGCCGGAGTTCCTCGCCAGCATCATCACACCGCTTTGCGGAGTATTGCGCATGACCGGGTTGCTGCTCCGACGGATTGTGCCGGACTTTGCCGAGTACATCGATGGCAATTCGGATTACGCCGAAAAGGTTCGCGAACGCGTACGCAATGCACTGTGCGCGCTGCTGGATCGCGGCGATCGCGTGATGCTGGTATCGCACGGTACCGGTTGTGTGGTCAGCTACGACATTCTCTGGCAGCTGTCACACGAACCGCGTTTCGCGGCCAAATATGCGGACGCGAAAGTTGACAACTGGGTGACACTCGGCGCGCCGCTGGGCGACCGCAGCATTCGCCGCTACCTGCTGGGAAACAAGGGTGAGCCGGTGACATTTCCAAAAAATGTAATCGCCTGGCACAACGTGGCCGCCGAAGACGATTACATTTGCTGTGACAATACGCTCGCGGACGATTTCAGGCATATGTTGCAACAGCGCGTGGTCAGCGCCGTTCAGGACTATCGCATTTACAACCTGGCAGTCCGCTATGGCAGGTCAAATCCGCACAGTTCCGTGGGCTACTTCATCCATCCGCGCATGAGCAAAATTATAGTCGACTGGGTGCAATCCCCGGTGCTCGAAACCGACCCTACATACATTCTTTAGCCAGCTGCTCGGCGGCACGCGCACTATCAATTTTTTTGTAGAAACTGCTTATGTACGCGTCAAGTGACCTGCGCGTACCTTTGTCCAGTTCGGCCTGATCCGCGATGACTGATTCAATCGCGGTGCGTCGATCAAGAAACAACTGCAGCGTTGCCGGCAAGCGATCGTTGTTTGCGCAGCGGCCACGATAAATGCGCTGCCGGGTGCTTATCTGCCCAAGCCTTTCGTTGGGCGCGTGGTACTCGGCGTCGACCATCCCGGACAAATCGAAGTCGTAAGGTATGGCACGGTAAACGCCCTGCGGATCGCTGAACAAGGCGTGGTTGTGACAGCAGTCTTCGCCCTCGGCACCGCGGATGGGTGAAAAATCAAGGTTGCCGATCAGGTATTGGAACACCGAGGTCAGGTTGGTGTACTCGGGCTGCAAGCTTCCGAGCGCAATCGACGGGACCTTCAGTTGTTCCAGCTCGAGGCGCCTCGCCAGCCGTTCGTCGTCTTCTATGAAGAACGCATAACTTGTCGCATCGGCGCCGCCATCGGTCGATACGTAGCTGATGCGCAGCAGGCGCACCCGGTAGCTGAAGTCCGTCAACATATTGAAAATCCGGTAAGCGAGATACTCCCTGAGTACCCCCTGCTGGTAGCGGGCCGAGCCACCATTGCAGTGCGTTACCAGCTTGAGCTTGTCCTGACCGGCAAACAATGTACCTTCGAGCTGCGACTTGCGGAAATTGATGCGCAAGGGCGCGAACCGGCAGATTGACTTCTGGCGGCGAAAATTACCGCGCGTGCGCACGCCAACGTCAAACTCGGCTTGCTGGCCATGGTCCGCAAGCAGCGTGAGTACGCCGTCAAGTTCGTCAAGCTCGGAACGTTCCCGCATGAGTTGCGCGAAGGGCGCAGCGATAGTCAGCTGAAGCATGCTGTCAGTGCCAAACAGCGGATCCGGCTCGACCGCGGAGCTTGCGGCGCATGCCCACAGGAGCAGTAAAACAGTCGCGAACCGGTAGAAATAATTTTTATATATCATATGGTTACTGGCCCCCGGGAGCTCGCGGTTGCAGCCCGACTGTAACATAGGGCAATGTCTGCACAGCATCCGGACAGTGCTGCGGGCTCGCGCCAATATGCCAAAATTACCAGGAAAATTCCCAACCTTGCTGATTGCGCTGCTGCTGTTAACGCAGCCAGTGACGGCACAGCAATGGCAGTTCGATAACGTCGAACGCGTGGTTGCCATTAGCGACATTCATGGTGCGTACGAGGCCATGGTGCAGACGCTGCAGAGTGCGGCGGTGATAGACGACACACTGAACTGGTCGGGAGGGCGCACGCACCTCGTGATTGTCGGTGACATCGTGGATCGAGGACCCGCGTCGCGGCAGGCGATGGAGCTGCTGATGCGTCTCGAGGGCGAGGCCGGCAGCGCCGGTGGCAAGTTGCATGTGCTGATCGGCAATCACGAAGCGATGAACCTGAGTGGCGACCTGCGTTACGTGTCCGAGGCGGAGTACGCCGCATTTGCCGCCGATGAGTCTGCTGAGGAGCGCGAGCGCGGCTTCGAACTGTACCGCGCGAAGCGCGCGCCGGCCGAGGCCCCGGAACAGCAAGTACGCGATGCTTTTGTCGAGAGGTTTCCGCCCGGATATTTTGCACACCGCCGCGCGTTTTCTGCCGACGGACGGTACGGGAAGTGGCTGCTGGCAAAGCCTGCCATCATCGTTATTGATAAAACGGCGTTCGTGCATGGTGGCTTGTCGCCCATGGTTATCGAGCGAGGCCTGCAGGGCATCAATGCATCGTTGATCGACGATCTCGGCATTTACCTGCGCGCAATCCAGCGCCTGGTTGCGGCAGAGATCCTGCTGGCCACGGACGCGGAGCAGGATTACGCGCGACTCCTCGCGGCGGCTCCGCCTGCCACACAGGCTGATGCCGAGGTTGCAGCCGCTGTCGCCGATGTATTGCGGCTCGCCGACTCGCCCCTGCAGGCGCCGGACGGACCGCTCTGGTATCGGCAGAACGTCTATTGCAGCAAGCTCATCGAGGCCGATCGGCTCGACCAGGCGCTGGCGGCAATCGGTGCAACGCGCGTGGTCATCGGGCATACGCCGACGATTGGGCGGCGCATTCTTGAGCGCTTCGGTGGCCGCGTCTACGAGATTGATACGGGCATGCTGGCGGATTACTACAGAGGCAGTGGCAATGCATTGCTTTTCGAGGGCGGGCAGGTCTATGCAGTCGGGCAGGCCAGCACGGAACGCGTTGCGCCGGCCGCTCACCCGCGGCAGGTTGGCGATCGGCCGGATGCACCGCTGTCGGTCGAGGAGCTCGAGACACTGTTGCAGGCTGGTGAAATCATGGCGAACAGCACGGACCAGGCAGGTCGCGTCGTGGTCAGCGTGCGTTATGGGTCGAATAGCGTTAACGCCGAGTTCATAAAGCGTGTTCGCGCCGGCGTGTATCCGGACGTCGCCGCGTATCGACTCGATCGCCTGCTACAGCTCGACATGGTGCCGGTCACGGTGCCGCGCACAATGGCCGGGAGCGAAGGGACGTTACAGTTCTTGCCGCCCGGATGGATCGATGAACAGCGTCGCCAGGCGGACCAGTCTGGAGGAGCTGCCGACTGCGCGTTACCGGATCAATGGCAGGCGATGATGATCTTTGACATCTTGTTGGGTAATGAATTGCGCACGGTGAAGGATATTCGCTATGACGCCAGCAGTTTTCAGTTAATGCTTGTCGGTCATGCGCGCGCATTTACGAGTTCCGGCTCCAGGCCGGCGCGTTACAAAGATGTGCCGTTGACAGTAGGCCCGGCCTGGAAGGCCGCGCTGGCTGCACTCAGCGACGAGGTGCTGCAGGAAAACCTTGGCGACGTGCTCGACAAGCGGCGCTTGCAAGCCTTACGGCAACGCCGCGACCTGCTGCTCAGCGAATAGCAGCCATGCATTCAATCTCGACCCTGGCGTCAAGCCCGAGGCCGCTGTTGCCGACAGCGCTGCGCGCGGGTTTGTTCGGGAAATAAGTCATATACACCTCATTCATCGCGGCCCACTCTGCGATATCGGCGAGGAACACGGTGCACTTCACCACATTCTCCATCGAGGAGCCGAACATCTTGAGCGATGCCGAAATGTTCTCCAGTGTCTGCCGGGTTTCCGCCTGGATGCCGCCTTCTGCGAGCGCACTGGTGCCCGGAACCGTGCCGAGGGCGCCGGACAGGTACAGCATATTGTCGACACGCACCGCGGTTGAATAAGGCCTCGTCGAAGTATCGGTACCGGGCGGGTTGAGCCATTCAACCTGCAATTCAGGTGCAGCGCGCTCGCAGCCCAGCATCGGCAGCGCGCAAAGCAAAATCAGCATGCGTTTCATGGTCAAGTCTCCTGCGTTAGATATTGCCGGCCGCAGCGGCGGCCTTGATCTGGTCGGCGGCGCGGAACGCAAGCGCCATGATGGTCATGGTCGGCTGGCCGCGGCCCGAGGTCACGAAACTGCTGCCGTCGCATATGAACAGGTTCGGTACATCGTGGCTGCGATGATTGCGATCCACGACCGATGTCGCCGCATCATCGCCCATGCGGCAGGTGCCGAGCAGGTGTTCGCCGCCCGTGGTCGGCTCGACCGGAAAGCGCCACGACTTGACGGCGCCGGCGGCGTCAAATAATTCCATGGCGCGGTCCTGCAGAAATGCCGCCACGGCGAGGTCATCAGGGTGGTCGTAATAGGTTTCGCGAATGGCTGGTCGTCCCCAGGCATCCTTGCTCACCGGATCCAGCGTAATGTTGTTACTGTCGAGCGCGAGCGAGGTGGTTGAGCCGACGATCGCCATCTGCCGTGTGAAGTTGTGTGCGATCGCCTCTTTCCACTGCGCGCCCCAGGACGGCACGTCCGGCGGCATCGCAATCTGCGCGTGCAATATGGGTGTGGCCGAAAAAAGTGGCCGTGCATCGATACCGCCACCGCCATAAAAGCCGCGCTTTTCGTCAGTTGCATAGAAATCATGAATGATGCGCGTCACCTGCACACCTTTGTAGTCGTTCAGCGGCTGCTCGAATACGCCCATGCCGCCGGCATGCGCGTTGTGCATCAGGTTGCGGCCCACGAAGCCGCTGGAGTTAGCCAGTCCGTCCGGATGTTGCGGGCTCGCGGACATCAATAGCAGCCGCGCCGACTCCGCACCGTTCGCCGACAACACGACGGCTTTCGCCATTTGTGCCTGCTCTTTGCCATCCTTGTCCAGGTAAACGACCTGGGTAGCCCGGCCGGCTGCGTCCGTGTCGATGCGAATAACGACCGACTCCGGGCGAATCTCGCAATGGCCGCTGGCCTCGGCGAGCGGGATCATGGCTGCCAGCGTGGACGATTTGGCGCCGACTTCGCAGCCAAAGTACATGCAGTAACCACAACTGATACAACCGGCACGGCCATTGAGCGGCTGCGACAGAATGGCCAGCGGTTCGACCTGCGGGTGCAGGCCGAGCGCACGGCCAGCTCGTTCCAGCAAGACGCCCGATGACTTGATCGGCATCGGCGGCATCGGGAACGGCTTCGAGCGCGGCGCGTCGAATGGCCCAGGCGCTCCGGAAACGCCGATTTCCCAGTCGACCTTGGTGTAATAGGGCTCGAGATCTGCATAACTGATCGGCCAGTCGGCAAAATTGGTGCCGGCAATCGGTCCCAGCAGGCTGCGCTCCTTGAAATCGAGCTCGCGAAAGCGCCAGAAATTCGCCGTGAAATGCACGCTGCTGCCGCCGACGCCGCGCGCATAACGTACCGGCGAGCGCGCCGGCATGACCGCGGTTTCGTGCTCATGCTGGCGGAAAGTCTGTGCATGCACATCCTGACCGCCGCCGCGCAATTCTTCGCGGACCACGACTGACAGTTCGTCGTGACTGAAGTCCGCGGCGCGGCGATACGGGCCCTGTTCGAGCACTACGACATCGAAGCCGGCGGTGGACAATTCCTTGGCCAGGATGCCGCCGGCCGATCCGGAACCGATGATGACGAAGTCGACCGCGTCGCGCGTCGCGAACTGCACACTATTCGCCATCTGCGCTCTCCTGCGCGTACGCGGCATCGTAATAGCCGAACGGGTAGGTCCAGCCGCCATGATGGCCCTGGAACCCGATCAGGTCCCAGCCGACATGGTCCTGGTTACCGCCGTAGCTGTTCATCGCAAAAAAACCAAAGATGGTCATGTCGCGGACGAGCCTGAAAAATTCGCCGGCCTCGCGCTCACGCAAGAATTTGTCCTGCTGGTCTGCGCTGAGTTCGTCGAAGCGCCCCGTGTGGCCGGTGTCAAGGAGTGCGGCCCTGAACTCGGCGAGCCCGTCACGAGCCGCAGCGAGGTCGTCCTGCATCGCGCCGGCGAAGGCATTATCGAAAAAATGAATGACACCGGCTTCGGTCGCGCCCGGCGTGTCCGTGGTCGGGATAATACGTGCCGCAATCGCGGCGAAATCGGCCGCTTCAGCAGCACTCAGGACAAGAAATTCGCGCGCATCCTCCCTGGCCGAGCAGGCCGCCTGGGTAATCGCGGCTAACGCAGGTGCGCCGAGGCGCAATAGCGCGGTTGCAGAGAATGCAGTCGTGCCCTGCAGGAAATTCCGTCTTGACAGGTTGCCATTGCGCAGCATCTCTTTCACCCGGCTATTTTTATGGTCGCAAAGCTAGCACAGGCAAGGCTTAATTGCGTAATGTCGACGTATAATGAGCCGGCGCCGAGCGGGAGGTCCATGGCACAACTCACAACACACATCCTGGACACAGCCAATGGCAGGCCAGCGGGCAACGTGGCGATACGGCTGTACGCACTTGGCAGCGGGCGTACCCGGCTTGCATCGGCGGTGAGCAACGTTGACGGGCGCACCGATGTGCCCTTGCTTAAAGGAGATGCATTGCGCACCGGCGAATACGAACTCGAGTTCGACGTTGGACTGTATTTTGCGGCTACCGGTGTTGCTACAGGCGAACCGCCGTTCCTGAATACGATTGTCATTCGGTTTGCCATGCAATCGGGTCAGAATTACCACGTTCCGTTACTGGTATCGCCGTGGAGCTACTCGACCTACCGGGGTAGCTGAGTCGCATGGGCAGCACCGTAAAATTCGTGCTCGACGGTGAGGTTATCGAACTCGCAAATGTCGACCCGACACGAACTGTACTGCAGTTGCTGCGTGAAGACCTGCGCCGCACTGGCACCAAGGAAGGTTGCGCCGAAGGTGATTGCGGTGCCTGCACCGTGGTTATCGCGGAGCTCAATCGCGACTCCGATGGCCTGCAACTGAAAGCGATCAATTCATGCATTCAGTTCGTGCCAACCCTGCACGGCAGGCAACTGATCACGGTTGAAAGCCTGCAGCGGAAAAATGCCGGCCTGCACCCGGTGCAGCAGGCGCTGGTCGATTGCCATGGATCGCAATGCGGTTTTTGCACGCCCGGCTTCGCGATGTCGTTGTTCGCGCTATACAAGAGCAACCCGCGGCCTTCGCGCACCGAGATCGATGACGCCCTGGCCGGCAACCTCTGCCGCTGCACCGGTTACCGGCCGATCATCGCAGCCGCGAACGCAATGTACGAGCTGCCGCCGGCCGCCAGTGAGCCCTTGCACGCTGCGACGCTCGCGCAGCTAGAGGTAAGTGACTCGTTGCACATCGAGCACGGTGCGCGCAACTTTTTTGCGCCGACCACGCGCGAGGAACTGGCGGCGCTGCTGGCGAAGTATCCGCGGGCAACGCTGCTTGCCGGCGGTACCGACGTAGGCCTCTGGGTGACGAAACAGCATCGCGTGCTCGATACGGTTATTTACACGGCGCGCGTCGCCGGGCTGCAGCAGATCGCCGTGAGTAGGACACACATCGAAATCGGTGCGGCGGTCAGTCTTGCCGCGGCCATGGAGGCGATTGTCGCGCACTACCCGGCGCTCGATGATCTGTTCCGGCGTTTTGCATCGCCGCCGATACGCAACGCCGGTACTTTGGGCGGCAACATTGCGAACGGCTCGCCGATCGGTGACTCGATGCCCGCACTCATGGTCGCCGGAACCACGCTGACATTGATGTCGGCCGCGGGCGAACGCGAAATCGCACTCGAGGATTTCTACCTCGATTACCAAGTCAAGGATCTTAAAGCTGGCGAATTCCTTGCGCAGATCAGGATTCCGTTGCCGGAAAAAAATGTCGTGCTGCACAGCCACAAACTCTCGAAGCGATTTGACCAGGATATATCCGCGGTGTGCTCGGCATACCGTCTGCAACTCGATGCCGGGCGGGTTGCGTCCTTTGCCATGGCCTGCGGCGGCATGGCAGCCACCATCCGGCGCGCGCGGCACTGCGAGGCCGCGCTCAACGGGCAGCCCTGGACGGCGGCGTCGATAGACAAAGCGATGCTGGCACTGGCCGAGGATTTCGCTCCGATCAGCGACATGCGGTCATCCGCTGCTTATCGTTTGCGTGCGGCACAAAACATGTTGCGGCGCTTTTTTCTCGAAACCAGCGGCGAGCTCGAATCGTCGGTATACCGCTATGGGCGCTAGGGCGGTCGGGCAGGCGCTGCCGCATGACAGTGCGCGGCTGCATGTCAGCGGCCTCGCTGCGTATACGGACGACCTGCCGGAACCGCGTGATTTGCTGCACGTTGCGGTTGGCATGAGCAGATGCGCGCACGCGCGCATTCACGGTATCGATCTCACTGCGGTCGCCGTTGCAACCGGCGTTGTCGATACCTGTGTCGCGGCCGAAATACCGGGCGAGAACAATTGTGGCCCCATCATCCACGATGAACAGATTCTCGCCGCCGATGTGGCCGAGTATGCGGGACATGCATTGTTTGCCGTCGCTGCCGAGACGGTCGACCAGGCGCGCAAGGCCGTGCGTCTCGCACGGATTGATTACGAGGAGCTCGAGGCAATCCTCGACCCGCTGCAGGCGGTCGCGAAGAAATCCTTTGTGCTACCCAGCGAAACTCTGCGTCGTGGCAATCCGGAAGGGGCTATTGCGAGAGCGCCGCATCGACTCAAGCGGCGCCTGCGGCTCGGTGGCCAGGACCAGTTCTATCTCGAGGGCCATATTGCGATGGCAATTCCGCAGGAGGACGACGGGCTGCTCGTGTACAGCTCGACGCAACACCCGGACGAAGTACAGCACCTGGTTGCGGCCGCGACCGGCCGCCCGGTAAAGAACGTGGTTTGCATTTGCCGGCGCATGGGCGGCGCATTCGGCGGCAAGGAAAGCCAGGCGGCGACGATCGCCTGCATCGCCGCGATCATGGCCACAAAAACCGGGCGTGCCTGCAAGCTGCGACTCGATCGCGACGATGACATGATCATGACCGGCAAGCGACACGACTTCGTGATCGAGTACGAAGTCGGTTTCGGCGATGACGGGCGTATCCATGGCATTGACTTCATGTTTGCCTCGCGCTGCGGCATTTCGGCAGACCTGTCCGGGCCGGTCAACGATCGCACCATGTTTCACTGCGATAACGCCTACTTTCTCGAGAACATCAACATCGTTTCACATCGCTGCAAGACCAACACCGTGTCGAATACTGCGTTTCGCGGTTTTGGCGGCCCGCAGGGCATGCATGCAATTGAATATGTGATCGACGATATCGCGCGCTCTCTTGGTTTGGATCCAGTGCAGGTGCGGCGGCGAAATTTCTACGGCATTGGCGAGCGCAACGTGACGCCCTATCTGCAGGTGGTCGAGGACAACATTATTGGCGGCATTTTTGATCAACTCGAACACAGCGCGAGCTACGTCGAGCGCCGCCGGGAAATACGCGATTTCAACGCCGCGAGTACTGTGTTGAAGCGCGGTATCGCCATGACGCCGGTGAAGTTCGGCATTTCCTTTACCGCGACGCACCTCAACCAGGCCGGCGCACTCGTGCACGTATATCGCGATGGCACGGCGCACCTGAATCACGGCGGTACCGAGATGGGGCAGGGCCTGTTCATCAAGGTGGCGCAAGTGGCTGCTGATGAACTCGGCGTCAGCGTCGACAAGATACGTATCAATGCCTCGGACACGAGCAAGGTGCCGAATGCATCGGCGACGGCCGCGTCCAGCGGCTCGGACATGAACGGCAAGGCGGCACAGATTGCCTGCGCCAAAATCCGCGGCCGGCTGACGGAATTTGCGGCCCGGCACTTCAATGTTGCGGAATCGCAGATTGGCTTCGGCGATAATCGCGTAGCAATTGGCAAGACCTCGCTAAGCTTCGCCGAGCTCGTGCAACTCGCCTGGCTCCATCGCGTGCAACTCTGGGCCAGCGGTTTTTATAAAACACCGAAGATTCATTACGATCGCAGCACGTTTAGTGGCCGACCGTTCTTCTATTATGCGTATGGTGGCGCAGTGTCCGAGGTTGTCGTTGACACCCTGACCGGTGAGTATCGCGTCACGCGAGTTGATATTCTGCACGACTGCGGCGATTCGCTGAACCCGGCCATGGACATCGGCCAGGTCGAAGGCGGATTCATCCAGGGGATGGGTTGGCTGACCAGCGAAGAGCTTTGCTGGAACGCAGCCGGTGAGCTGACCACGCATGCACCGTCGACCTACAAGATACCGACCTGCTCGGATCTGCCGGTGGATTTTCGGGTGCAGCTGCTTGCCAACGCGGGCAATCGCGAGGACACCATCTATCGTTCCAAGGCGGTCGGCGAGCCGCCGCTGATGCTCGCTTTGTCGGTGTTTCATGCGATTCGCGACGCGATTGCAAGCCCCACACGGCCGCTGCCCGAACTGCAGGCGCCGGCAACCCCGGAAGCCGTGCTGCGCGCGATCGAGGGCTGGGCATCATGAACGAATGGATCGATGAACTCGCGGACCAGACTGCCGGTGGTGAGCCAGCTGTCCTGGTTACCGTGGCCGGCATCCGTGGCTCTGCGCCGCGCGAGGTTGGCGCCAAGATGATTGTTACGGCAACCGAGACGCTCGGCACCATTGGCGGCGGCCAACTCGAATACCAGTGCACCCGGCTCGCGTTCGATATGCTGGGTGGCCCGGAAACACCGAACCTGCAGAAATTCCCACTCGGCAGTGCCATGGGCCAGTGTTGTGGCGGCGTAGTCGACATCCTGTTCGAGCCGCTGGCGAGTGGCCTGCCGGGCTGGTTGCGCGAACTGCGGGCTTTGTATGGGCAGCGCGTGCCGGCCATCATCGCAACGCGGGTCGCTGGCGAGCCTTTGAAGTGCGTAATTACCGCGCACAATATTTTCGGTGCGGCCGATGCGCAGGTCGGGATCGAAGTTGTCGGACGTGCGCGCTATTGCCTGGATACGGGGCGCATGGTGCATCGTGGTGACGAGTGGTTGCTGGAACCGGTCGTCGGCAGTGACCTCAATATTGCGGTGTTCGGTGCCGGCCATGTCGGCAGCGCTGTGGTACGCGCCCTGTCCGCACTGGAGTGCAATATTCGCTGGCTTGACAGCCGGCGAAATATTTTTCGCCACACGCCAGCCAATGTGCGCAGCATAGAAGCCGCCGACCCGGCACTCGAAGTGGCCTCGATGCCGCCGGGCAGCTGCTATCTCGTCATGACGCACAGCCACACGCTCGACTACGAAATTTGCGACCGTATCCTGCGGCGCATGGACGCGGCGTATTGCGGCCTGATCGGGTCCATGACGAAACGGCGGCGATTCGAGAAGCGTTATCGTGCCGAAGGCCTGTCCGAAGCAGCGCTCCGCGAACTCGTTTGCCCGATCGGAATTGACGGCATCAGCGGCAAAAAGCCGGCTGAAATTGCGCTCGCCGCGGCCGCGGAGGTGCTGCAAGCCCATGAGAGGATGCGGCGCGCGGCCGAGTTCGCGTATCCTGACAACGTGCATCCCTTGCGAGGCAAAAGCTCACCGTGATTCGACCGCAGTAACATGCAAGCGTTTCTCATCGACTGGCTCAGTTTGCTGGCGCGCTGGCTGCACTTCATCACCGGCATCGCCTGGATCGGGTCGTCGTTCTATTTCATCTGGCTCGACAACCATCTCGAAAAGCCGCGTGACGAAAGCGACGCAGCCAAAGGTGTGAGTGGCGAAGTATGGTCGCTGCACGGCGGCGGTTTTTATCACGCGCAAAAATACCTGCTGGCGCCGCGCGTGCTGCCGGAAACCCTGCACTGGTTCAAATGGGAGGCCTATTCGACCTGGCTCTCCGGGATGTTCCTGCTGATTTTGTTGTACTGGTACGGCGCCGGCGTTTACCTCATCGATCCGGCAAGCGCAGCCTCGTCCGCACCACTCGCAGTTGCACTGGCGGCAGGCTTCATCGTTGGTGGCTGGATCATTTATGACCTGCTGTGCAAATCGCCGCTCGGTCGCGACGACAGGCTGTTAGGCCTGGTGCTGATGCTGCTGGTCGGGCTGCTTGCCTGGGGACTGTGTCAGCTATTCAGCGGTCGCGGAGCCTACATGCATTTCGGCGCCATTCTCGGCACGATCATGGTCGGTAACGTGTTCTTCGTCATTATCCCCGGGCAAAAGGAGATGCTGGCCGCGGCCATGCGAGGCGAGGTTCCGGACCCCGGACCCGGGCTGCGCGGCAAGCAGCGCTCCGTTCACAATACCTACTTCACCTTGCCGGTGTTGTTCGTGATGATCAGCAATCATTACGCCATGACCTACAATCATTCTTTCAACTGGGCCATATTGATTGCCATTACGCTCGCCGGGGCGCTGATTCGCATTTACTTTGTGGCGCGTCACAAGGGCCGGGCGTCGCCGTTACCCGTGCTTGTCGCGGTAATTATTCTCGCAGCCGTGGCCGCGTTGATCGCACCGCGAGCAGGCGCGCTGTCGGCACAATCCGGCGAACCGGTGTCGTTCGCCGACGTACAGCTGGTAATCGCGATGCGCTGCAGCAGCTGCCACTCTGAGGCACCGACGCATCCCGCGTTCCCGGCAGCCCCGGCTGGCGTAATGCTCGATAGCGAGCAGCAGATTCTCGCAGCGGCGACGGCAATTCATCAACAAGCCGTGGTCACCCGCGTCATGCCGATTGGCAACCTTACCGGCATGACCGATGCAGAACGCGCGACAGTCGATCGCTGGTACCAATCACTCGAGCCTGATCATGACTGACAACAGCTATCCGCGCGATTTGCGCGGCTATGGCGGCTCGCCGCCGGACGCGCGCTGGCCAAACAGCGCAAGGCTCGCGGTGCAGTTTGTCATCAACTACGAAGAAGGCGCCGAGAGCTGCGTGCTGCACGGCGATACCGCGTCGGAGGCTTTTCTTTCCGAGATCGTCGGCGCGCAGCCGATACAGCAGCAGCGCCACATGAACATGGAGTCGATCTACGAGTATGGTGCGCGCGCAGGTTTCTGGCGTTTGCAACGGCTGTTTACCGAGCGCGCGATGCCAGTGACGGTGTTTGGTGTGGCCATGGCGTTGCAACGCAACCCGGTCGTGGTTGCCGCCATGCAGGCCGCAAACTGGGAAATCGCCAGCCATGGCTATCGCTGGATCGATTACCAGCACATCGATGAGGACACAGAGCGGCAGCACCTGCACCAGGCCATTGAGATTCATACGGCGGTGACCGGCGAACGTCCGCAGGGATGGTATCTCGGACGCTGCAGTCCTCGCACGCACCGGCTGGTCGCGGCGGAAGGTGGCTTTGTCTACAACGCGGATTGTTATGCCGACGATTTACCATACTGGGACTACAGTCACGAGCGGCCGCAGCTGATGGTGCCCTACACTCTCGATGCCAATGACATGCGCTTTGCCACGGCGCAGGGATTCAACAGCGGCCAGCAGTTTTATGACTATCTCAAGGACAGTTTCGATGTTCTCTACGCTGAAGGGTCGCGCATGATGTCGATCGGGCTGCACTGCCGACTGGCCGGCCGGCCTGGTCGGGCGGCCGCGCTGGCGCGCTTTCTAGACTATGTCTTGCAGCATGAAGGGGCGTGGGTTGCGCGCCGTATTGATATCGCAAAGCACTGGCGCGCGCAGTACCCGGCAAACAAATGAACGGGACTGACAAGAGCAGTCTCGACGACTTTGTGCAGCGCTACAGCGGCATTTATGAGCATTCGCCCTGGGTTGCGCGGGAAGCCGCTGCCGAAGCGGCAGAGTGCCGCAGCGTCGAGTGCATCGCCGAGATCATGGCCGACTGCGTTGACAATGCGTCCAGTGAGCGTCAGCTGGCATTGATTCGTGCGCATCCCGACCTCGCGGGCAAGGCGCAGATCGCGGGCGAACTCACGGCAGATTCAAGTGAGGAACAGGCGCGTGCCGGGCTCGATCGATGCAGTGCCGAAGAATACAAGCGCTTCCAGGACCTGAACGATCGCTACCTGCAAAAATTCGGTTTTCCCTTCGTGATGGCGGTGCGCGACAGCAGCCGGGCGGAAATTCTCGCGGCATTTGAAATGCGGCTTGGCAACGATCCGCGGCTTGAATTTGAAACCGCGCTGACAGAAATTCACAAGATTGCACGGCTTAGATTGCGAGCCATGCGGGCAAAGGAACTCAGGCAATGACCACAAAGCCACATCCGTTTCATGAGTGGATCCAGTTGGAGCAGCCGCGACTGGGCTCCCGGGTAAGCTACGCAACGGATGAATTTTTCGGCGCCAGGGGGCGCCTGATCGAACCGCAGGAACCGGTGTTTATCGAGGGCAAGTACGACGATCACGGCAAGTGGATGGATGGCTGGGAGAGCCGGCGCAAACGCTCACCCGGTAATGACCACTGCATCATTCGACTCGGCGTACCCGGGATCGTGCATGGCGTGAACATCAATACCCGATTTTTTACCGGGAATTATCCGCCGCAGGCATCGCTGCAGGCCTGCGTCAGTGACGATGATGTGCCGAATGGCGGCTGGTTCGAATTACTGCCGAAGACGGACTTGCGCGGCGATGCAGATAATTTCCATGCGATCAAAACCAACACGGTGGTGACGCATTTGCGGCTCGATATTTTTCCGGATGGCGGCATCGCGCGACTGCGCGTCTATGGCGAAGTGCGCGCGGATTTTTCGCGGCTCGCAGGCCAGATCGATTTGTTCGCACTGGAGCATGGTGGCCGCGCATTAGCCTGCAGCGATGAACACTATGGAAGTATGCACAACCTTAATGTAGCCGGCCGTGGCGTCAACATGGGTGACGGCTGGGAAACGGCTCGTCGGCGCGGTCCGGGGCATGACTGGGTGGTGCTGGCACTGGGGCACGCGGGCAGGATCGAAAAAGTCGAAGTCGATACCGCACACTTCAAGGGCAACTACCCCGACCGCGTGGCGCTGCATGGCGCACGCTTCGAGACCGGTGAACCGGTGTTGCATGACGATGAGCGCTGGCAACTTTTACTGCCCGAGTCAAAGCTGGCAATGGATGCGCAGCACGTATTTGAGTCGGAACTGAATGCCGTGGGCACGGTCAGCCACGTGCGCATGAGTATTTTCCCGGACGGTGGCGTCAGCCGCCTGCGGCTGTATGGCCGCGCAACAGAGGAGTAGCTATGCCGATCCTGGTTCCACAGCCGCTGCACCGCGACAGTTTCGCAGCCTTCGGTGACGTGATCGAATCAGTCAGCACGGCAGCGACGGCGATGAACGCCGAGCGCTTTGAGCGCTTTGACGACTTGTGCAGAGTGGAGGCACACGACGGTCATATTTCAGTCAGCATCGCACGCTGCCGCAGCGTCACGACCCTGCCATACAGTTTCGATATGGTGGAACGCCATCCGCATGGCAGCCAGGCGTTTGTGCCACTGACGCCTTGTCGCATGCTGGTCGTAGTTGCGCCTCCCGGTGAGTCTGTCGCGCCCGGTGACCTGCGTGCGTTTGTCAGCAACGGCCGGCAGGGCATCAACTACCATCGTGGCACCTGGCATATGCCGCTGATCGCTTTCGAACAAGGGCAGGAATTTCTCGTCATCGATCGCGGCGGTAACACACCCAACTGCGATTTCATATATTTCGACGCGCCGATTACCCTGGGCGATGTCCTTACTGCGACTCGACCAGCGGCTCAAGCCGATTAATGATGTCGGCAAGTTCCGGCCGGCAATCGCGCAATTCGTCCAGCGTCATGCCGTTCAGTTCGTAGGGCAAAGCCAGCCAGTCCTGAGTTTCATGGATATAGTAATCAGGCTTGCGCAGAGTCCTGTCGGTGGGTCGAAACCATACGCTGGCTATGCGGATATCTTTTGGCATGTTGCGTCGTGTTTTCTGCGCCAGTCGCTGAATGACGGCATTAACGCTGGAGCCCGTACTATAGACGTCATCAACTATGAGCAACGAATGTTTTGCACAGAGATTCTCGAGCAGGTACTGAAGCCCATGCACTCGGATCGCGTCTGCTTTGCTGACCATGTCGGCATAGCTGGCCGCGCCGCGATACGAAGTGCGAATTGCGATGTGATCCGTCTTGATGCCGAGGTAGTCCAGGCCTTCCTGCACTGCGATACCGACGGCGCTACCGCCGCGCCATAAGCCCACCAGGAAATCCGGACGAAATCCGGCATCGCTTATCATCGCAGCGAGTCGAAACGAGTCGATCAGCAAATCGTCCGCGGCGACGAGTTTTTTCTGCATTGTTTTTCCGGGGCTGCGGTGCGGTAGAATCTGGACGCCGCATTATAACCACTGCCTGGCCAGGCACTAAGAGAATAATAAATGGACAAGATCGTACTCTCAGCCAACAGCCTGCTCGAGGATTCGTTCAGGCTCGGCCTGCAGGTACTGGAAAGCGGTTTTCGGCCGACAATGATCATTGCGTTGTGGCGCGGCGGTACGCCGGTTGGCATGGCGGTGCAGGAGATCATGGCCTATTGCGGCGTCGAGGCAGACCATATCGCAATTCGCACCTCCTCCTATCATGGCGTCGATTCCCGCGGTGCGGTGGCCGTGCACGGGCTTAACTACATTGTTGAGAAAATTTGCCACGATGATCGTGTACTGATCGTGGATGACGTATTTGATACCGGCAACACCATCGTGGCCGTCATCGAGGAGCTGCGCAAGCGCGCCCGCGACAATACGCCGGCGGATATCCGGGTGGCCGTGCCCTGGTACAAACCAACGCGCAACGAAACAAGTATCGTGCCCGACTACTTCGAGCACGAGACTGCCGAGTGGCTGGTGTTTCCGCACGAACTCGACGCGCTGACGCCGCTGGAGCTGCAGGCCAGCAGGCCGGAAATATCCGCCATTATCGAGGCGGCGCGGGCCACGGCAGTGCGGGGCTGAACGGCGGATGCGCAGAATTTGTGTTTACTGCGGATCAGCTAGCGGCGGCCACGACGACTATGCTGCGAGCGCACGCGACCTGGCGCGCGCGCTGCTGGAAAATGAATGTGAATTGGTCTACGGCGGCGCAGCCAGAGGAACGATGGGAGTAATTGCTGATGCCATGCTGGAACTCGGTGGCAAGGTGCATGGCGTAATTCCAAGCTTGTTAATGGAGCGGGAAATTGCGCACCAGGGGCTGACCGAACTGCATGTCGTCGATTCCATGCACGAGCGAAAATTCGTCATGGCCTCGCTGGCGGACGGATTTATTGCGCTGCCCGGCGGGTATGGCACGCTCGAAGAGCTGATTGAAATTCTCACCTGGGGGCAACTGCGTATGCACGACAAACCCTGCGGTGTCGTCAACGTGCGCGGCTACTTTGATCAATTGCTGGCGTATCTCGACCATGCCGTGGCCGAAGGCTTTCTGCGCCCTGAGAATCGGCGCATGCTGCTGTGTGCCGCCGACGCCGACTCGCTGCTGGCGGAATTCGGCGAGTTTTGGCGATCAGGTGAGCAGCAGCCGCAGCGTGCCGGCCGCAGGCGCGCGCAGGTTTCGCGCCAGTAACTTGTATTGAATTCCCAAGCGTCGACCCTTCAGGGCTTCACCGACACAAACGCGCAACGGCAAGGTAAACACGTTGATCAGTTCGCCGGCAGGAATTTCGGCAAACCTGGCGCAGACCTGCACCTGGTTGTCACGCAATGTCACACTGGGGTAGTCCGCCTGTTCTTCCGCAGTGCGCTCTATGAACTTCTCGGCCTCGAAGACCTTCGGCAGGCAGGTCGCGATGTATAGTTCGTGGTGCGTTGGCATCACCAGGTTCAGTGCGGCATCGTGAATCGATTCGCCGCCCTGGTTGAGAATTACCAGTTGCAGATCGGTGTGCTTCTCGGTGAACAGGAATTGCTCGTCATGGTCGCGATAACGGCGTTCCAGCTGCTGAATTTCTGCCCTGATTTCCTCTGTTGACCGGTCTTCATAAGGGACATCGGAACCGAACAGTCGCGCATGTGTCAGGCGCGCCATCATGGTGTTGCCGGCCGAGGCCTGCACCCGGGTTTTGGCCTCGATGAGTTCGTTGAGCTTCTCGCTCGCAAGCAGTGAGGGCAGTTGCCGCAGGCTCTGCGTCGCAAGTTTGCGGCTCTTGTGAATGATATTGCCAGGAAAGCCGATCTCGACATTGGTCGCTGAAACAGAGTTGCTGAACTGTCGCTCGAACAGTGTCTGCAGCTGGCGCCGGCCAAGCTTCATGGATGTATCGTTGATTCGCGCATAAGCGTCGCCGCGGCGCAGGGTTTCGGAGAAATCAATGCGCATCATGTACGGCCGGTCCTGGCAGTCGCCAATTTCGAATACGCCAATACGTTCGCCGTCGATCAACACGGGCTGATAGTTGATCTTAAGCGGCGGTTCGATGTGATCGTTGACGAGCGTCTGGTATGCAGGTCTGTCTTCAAAATCGTCCGCTGCCACCGGGTACAGGCACTTCCGGCCCTTGTCATCAAATTGAACTCCGGTAATGATGTAACGCGAACCGTCGACCGACGCATTTGCCATCGCGAGTACATCGCGCAGAAATTCCTGCACGCCACGCCGGCCGTAAGCAGATTTGCGAAACTGCACGGACGTGGAGGGCGCCGAAGACTGAACAAGTCGCAGCAGATGCTTCATAGACAATGAATTATCAGACGATTATGTAGAACAACACCGGAACCAAGCCGCATTTTTCGCCAAAGGACCCTCATGGACGCCATTGCAGCGATTTCGACAGTTCAGCCAAAGATGGCCGAAGAGCAGGCGTTGCAGGTGCTGGCGGAGAGCTTCGATTTGCGTGGCAGGCTAAAGCCGCTGCTCAGCGAGCGCGACCAGAATTTCCGTGTGACCACAGAAGATGGTCGGGAATACGTTCTCAAGATAGCGAACAGCGCCGAACACCCTGTAACGACTGACTTTCAGATTCGCGCGCTGCTGCACATTGAGAGTCGACATTGCCCGGTCGCGACACCGCGGATTCGGCGCACTGTCACTGGTGAGGTCTCGATACCACTGCGTATCGACGCTGCGACCCATGTAAGCCGGGTGGTCAGTTACCTGCCCGGAGAATTGCTCTCAAGCGTGGCTACCGGGCCACGCCTGGCGGCGAACCTTGGCGAATGTGCTGCCCATCTGGACCTCGCATTGGCGGGCTTCGAGCATGCCGGCGAGAACCAGACCCTGCTCTGGGACATGCAACGTGCCGACCGTTTGCGCGAGTTGCTGCAATACGTCGCTGACGACGCGCTGCGCACTGCGGTGCGCAACTGTATTGACGATTTTGATACTCGCGTAAAACCGCGGCTGCCCGGGTTGCGAGCGCAGGTCATTCACGCGGACCTGCACGGCGATAATGTGCTGGTAAGGACGGACGATCACACCGCGATTGCGGGTGTCATCGACTTTGGCGATATGTTGCGGGCGCCGCTGATCATGGAAGTAGCCATCGCAGCTGCTTACCTGCGAGCGATCGAGGGCGATGCACTGCGGCTGATCGCGCCATTTGTTAGCGCGTTCCACCGGGTTGTCCCGCTGCAACAGGCGGAAACCAGCCTGTTGTTTGACCTGGTGCGTGCGCGCCTGTCGGCCACGATTTCGATTCTGCGCTGGCGGGCCGCCATGCGTGGAGCCACGGACAAGTACTCGCTTGACTACATGCAAAGCGAGCGCAGCGCCGAAACCTTCCTGGCGCGACTGGACGCAATTGGCCGGGACGCCTTCACGGAGCGCGTCCGCGGCGCCTGCGCCGAAAAATAAAAAGCCAAAAAACAAAGGGTTACAAGGAAACAGCGACGGCGGGCGGACGATTCCGGTAACGGCCTGAGAAAAAATACCCACTGATGGTCGGCGAGACTCTCAAAAGTGCCGAACACGTCTACGAATTCAACGACTTAGATGCATAGCATCGGGGCATTATGTTTATGCCGAACATACACCCATGACACTGCACGCCGTTTTAGCCGCACTGCTGCTCTTCAGCGCCAGTTGCTACGCGGTGATGGGCCTGCGCCTCATTATTGCGAAACGCGAAGTGGGTTCGCGCCCGATCGGTGCCCTGTTCATCGTCATTGGTCTCTGGGTCCTGGGCGGCGCAATCGAGCTGCTGTCAAATACTTTCTTCATGTTCAGCGTCGGCCGCACCGGGCATTTCGTCGGTTCGGCGTTGTTACCTGTTGGTGCCTATGTTTGCTTTCGTGAGTACATCGGCCTGTCCACGTCGGTGCATCGCGTCACGCTGCTGCTGCTGATTCCGCTGGTGTCGATCACGCTTGCGGCGACCAACTATTTTCATGAATTCATGTGGTACCTGCCGGCAACGGACGAAGCGGGCCGGTTCCTTACACGTCCACAGCAGTGGGGGCCCTGGTTCCGGTTTGTGCACGCACCGCACAGTTATCTCGTCATCGGCACCGGACTGCTGGCCTTGCTGACACATATCAGCGCCGTCGCAAGGGGTCACCGGCGCGGAATTCTTATGCTGGCGGCAGCGAGCTTCGGGCCTCTTGCTGCGACGCTTGCCTATGACCTGGGTTTTGGCCCGGACACAATTTCCTTCGTACCGTTCGTATTCGCTTTAATGCTGCCGCTCTATACCTGGCTGGTGGTGGCCGAGCAGGTTGTGAATTTCTCACCGCTGGCCTATGAGACGGTATTCGAGAACATGCAGGACCCGTTGGTGGTTATCGACGATGAGGGCCGAATCATCGGCCTGAACCGGCGCGCTGAAGCGCTGTTGTCAATCTCCGAAACAGCCGCTTTGTTCGAGCCGCTAAATTCGGTTATCTGCGACGGTTCAACCGAGGTCTTTGAGGCCATGGCGACCGGCGAACCGCGCAAGATGATGACCTCAACGGGTCGGTTCCTGCACGTCCAGGTCTCGGAAATGAACACGAATGGCGCGGGAGAACGCAAAGGCAAGGTGCTGATGTTTCGCGATGTCAGTGACGTGGAAAAGGCCCAGGCTGAAGTGCGTGCCAATGAGCGGCTGCTGCGCACCCTGATCGATCACTCCGTGAACGGCATTATCCGATTGCAATGGGACGCGGTCGAAGGCGAGCAGCCACGCGAATTGCGTTGCATATTCTGCAACGCGGCTGCGGCCAAGTTCCTGACGACGGATGGCGACCGGCTCCTCGGCATGGCAGGTGAAGATATTGTGAAGCTTGCCAGTAATGCCATGAGCGCAGGCGATGCCGAGGGCCTGGGCGAGGATTTCAGTCGGGCGATCCTCGCTAACGAGCGGCTGGACGCTGAGGTTCAGCACGTCTCCGGTACGTCCGGCAAGTGGTTGCGAATGATCGTTGAACCTTTCGGCAGCGACATTGCGATTACGTTTGTCGATATAACGGATGGCAAGGCAAAAGAAGAGCATATGGAGTCAATCGCGCGCTCAGATCCATTAACGGGCGTCCTGAATCGACGTGGTTTTGAGCATGACGCCTCGCAGCGCCTGACCGAGAGCGCCGACGACGCAACCGGTGCGCTGCTTTTTATTGACCTGAATGACTTCAAGGTAATCAACGACAATTTCGGTCATGAAGTTGGTGACCAGTTGCTGACGGTCGCCGCCAGGCGACTGCGAAAGAGCCTGCGTTCCTGCGACATCATCGGCCGGCCTGGTGGCGACGAATTTGTCGCACTGGTGCCAGATGTTTCGGCCGAGGTCGCGGGCAAGCTGGCCCAACGCCTGACAGTCGCACTCGAGGAGCCCTACGTGATTGGCGCTCAGCGGCACTACTGCGCGGCGAGCATTGGCCTTGCACTGTATCCGCGCAATGCCAATACACTCACTGGCCTGATGCGCGAAGCGGACCAGGCCATGTATCGCGCCAAGGCGCGCTGCCGTGGTGTCAGCAATGTCAGCAGTGAGGACCTGCTCGAGAAAGCGGTTTGAGCCTGTAACAGGTGCAGTCAGGCCATCGCCGATGATAGGCTTCGCCGGTGCTGCAAAAACTCTTTAGCAACGCCACCCAGGTGCGATCCAACGAAACCGCGGCGACACTGCTGTCGTTCGGCTTCGTGCTGTGCCTGATGTTCGCCTACAACGTCATGAAACCGGTACGCGATGCGATGGCACCGGACTGGAGCGACGCGGCCCTCGCCTGGCTGTGGACCTACAATTTTATCTTCAGCATCGTGGCTGTAAGCGCCTACGGTTATGCCGTATCCCGGGTTCGTCTCAAGTACCTGATTCCGGGCGTGTACGCGTTCTTCGCCACGTCGTTTGTGCTGTTCTACTTCGGTGCACGCTCGCTTCAGGACACGGACCTGGTCAACAAGTCGTTCTATCTGTGGACCAGCCTGTTCTCGCTGTTCCATATTTCGGTGTTCTGGAGCCTGATGTCGGACCTGTTCACCAGGCAACAGGCACCGCGCCTGTTTGGGTTTATCGCCAGTGGCGCAAGCATCGGCACGATCGCGGGCTCGGCGCTGGCGTTTTCGCTGGCGACGATCGTTGGCAACCTGAATTTAATGCTGCTTGCGGCCGTGGTGCTGGTTGCTTTGCTGCCCCTTGTGGCGATCCTGTATCGCCTCAAAGCGACGCGCATGCCTGCCGCGGCCGGCAGCGCGTCCGGGGACATCGAAGCGACGGTCAGCGGCAACCCGTTGGCAGGATTTGAAGCGTTCGTGCGCAGTCCGTTCCTGCTGGGCATAGGTGTGTTCATTTTTCTCTACACCGCACTGGGTTCGTTCGTGTACTTCGAAATCAAGAATCTGACGGTCGACATGGACAACGATGCGCGAACGCAGATGTGGGCCGGCATCAATCTGATCATCAACGCTATTTCGATCGTTGTAGCGATGTTTGCCACCGGCCACATCGCCAGTCGCCTGGGCGTGGCGAAGACGCTGGCAATGGTACCCATGCTGGTCGGCGCCGGTTTCATGATCGTGGTTGTGAATCCGCTGCTGGCGGTGGTACTCGGCAGCTGGGTCGTGTTGAAAGGCGGCAACTACGCGATTACGCGCCCGGCGCGCGAAATGCTCTACACGCTGGTCAATCGAGAGGATCGCTTCAAGGCAAAGCCGGTGATCGACATTGTGGTCTATCGCGGTGGCGACACGCTGGCTGCCTGGGCATTCGCCGCCATGACAGCAGGACTTGGTTTCGGCATTGCAGCCATGGCTGCCGCCGGCGCGGTGCTCGCAATGCTCTGGGCCATTGTCGGCATATACCTGGGGCGCCGGTACGACAGGACGGCTGCAGCGACCGACGCATGATCCGGATGGCATGAAAAAGCCGGCGCCAGCCTACGAGACAGCAGAGCTGCGCAAGTTCGGCGAGATCCTGCGCGGCCGGCGCAGCATTGAACTGTTCCTGCAGACCCCGGTACCCAGGCAACTGGTACACGAGGCGATCGAGGCGGCCAGCTGGGCACCGAATCACCATGTCACCGAGCCCTGGATGTTTCACCTGCTCGGCAGACGCAGTATCGACGCTTGCCTTGAGCTTGTGCGCGAACTCGTAACCGCGAAAAAAGACGCGGCGGCAGCAGATTTCAAGGTAAAGAACTGGGCTGCCAAGCCGGGCTGGATGGTCGTCAGCTGCCGCAAGTCCGATGATGCGCTGCTACAGCGTGAAGACCATGCAGCCTGTGCTGCGGCAATACAGAATTTCATGCTCTACCTGTGGAAAGCGGGTGTTGGTTCCAAGTGGACAACCGGGGATATCACCCGGGAGCGACGCTTTTTCGACATACTTGGTCTCGATGCGGACGCGGCGGATGTCGTCGGCCTGATCTGGTACGGCTACCCGAAACTTACGCCGACGCAGCAACGCAAAACTGTCGGCGACATACTGGTCGAGCTGCCCTAGTCACGTGCCAGTTCATCCGGGTGGCGCACAATGCCGTGCGGAACAAACAACGCTCGCAACAGGTACACCAGAACCGTCAAACTGCCGGCGACAGCCATCATGATGACCGAGTTGCGCACCGATCCGTCATAGATCGTCGCGCCGATGATCGCACCGGCAGCACCGCAAATATTTTGCAGCGTGCCGATGATGGAAGACGCGACACCAGCGATTTTTGGCAGCGGGTCGAGCGCGATCACGGTGGCATTGGGCATGGTCAGCGCAATGGTCAACATGAACAGGCAGACACAACTCCAGAGCCAGGCGAAGGGAGCCTGGTCCAGTGCGGCGATGAGCAGCAGCTGCGCGGCACTGATGCCCATAAGCGCGATGCCGATGCCGATCAGGCGCAGGGCGTCGAAATGCGATACCAGAATGCGGTTGAGCGTGGCGCCGAGCAGGATGGACACGCCTGCGGCGGCGAAAATGAAGCCAAACTGGGCAATCGAAAAGCCGTAAATAGTGACCACGAGCGATGCAGCCAGCGCAATCATGGACATGAACCCGGCGGGCGGCAGGACGATCAGCAGCAGCCCGAAGATGCTCTGACGGTGTGCAAAAAACTCCGCGAAACTACTTGCGAGCTGGCGTAACGGGTGGCGAGTCTCGGTTGGCGCATGCGTTTCGTGGATGTTGCTGCGGATCGCAAACACAAGCAGCAGCCCGAGAGCTGCAATTGCGATGAACGGTGCGCGCCAGCCCCATTGCGTAATCAACAAGGCGCCGATACTCGGCGCGATCACCGGCACGGCGGTAAAGATCATCGTCATCAACGACATCAGCCTGGCTGCATCCTTGCCGCGGGCGATATCGCGCACAATCGCGCGCGGCAGCGCGATGGCCGCGGCGGCACCGATACCCTGCACGAAGCGCGCGGCCAGCAGCACGTCGACCCGGCTCGCCAGGGATGCGGCAACCGCACCGCCAAGGAAAAGCAGCATGCCCGCATACAGCACCGGCAACCGCCCGGCGCGGTCGGACGCCAGGCCGGCCGGGATCTGTCCGACGGCCATGCCCGCTATGAACACGCCGACAATCTGCTGACTGCTGGACAGGCTCGCCGCAAGTGCCATCGCCATCACCGGTACGGCCGGCAGACTGATATCGACAGTCAGCGCGGCCAAGCCGGTCAGCAGGCCAAGCGTAATAACGAAGCCTGGCTTCAATACTGAACCATTGTTGCTCACGATCGGCGCAGGCTCGCATCCTGTCCGGCGATTAACAAGCTCGCCAGCGGGTCCGCGCCAAGCCAGTAGCTCAGCTCGCGTGGATGGTCGATGTTCCAGATGGCAAGGTCGGCGCGCTTGCCGGGTTCCAGCGTACCGCGATCCGCAAGACCGAGTGCGCGGGCGGCGTTGCGGGTTGCAGCTGCCAGTGATTCTTCAGCTGTCAGCCCGAATACGCGGCTTGCAAGTGCCATCGCGGTGCGCAGCGACAGCAGTGGAGAGGTGCCAGGATTGCAATCGGTTGCAACCGCCATCGGCACCCCGGCTTTGCGCAATGCGGCAATCGGCGGCAGTTGGGTTTCCTGCAGTGACACATAGGCACCCGGCAACAGCACCGCCGTCGTGCCAGCCGCACGCATGGCCTGTACCCCGGTTGCCGATGTGTATTCGAGATGGTCGGCCGATAGCGCCGAGAATTCGGCAGCGAGCGCTGCACCATTGCCGTCACTCAACTGGTCGGCATGCAACTTGACCGGCAGCCCAAGCTGCCGCGCGCGCGCAAACAAGGTTGCAATCTGCGCCGACGAAAAAGCGATCGTCTCGCAATAGGCATCGACCGCGTCCGCAAGCCGGCGCGCCGCAATCGCCGGTAACCACTGCTCACAGATGAGCTCGATATAACGGTCGGCATCGCCGCTGAATTCAGGCGGCACGGCGTGCGCGGCGAGTAGTGTGGTGCGAATGGTCTGGCCAGTGACGGTAGCGATGCGGCGTGCAACCTCGAGCGATTTCATTTCGCTCTCGAGCTCGAGTCCGTAACCCGACTTGATTTCAAGCGTGGCCACGCCGTCAGCAAGCAGGGCACGGGCTCTTGCGAGTGCAGATGCAAACAATTCATCAGCCGTTGCCGCGCGCGTGGCGCGCACGGTGGCCATGATGCCACCCCCGGCGCGGGCGATGTCGGCGTAACTGGCGCCGCGCAGGCGTTGCTCAAATTCGCCGGCACGATCGCCGGCGAACACGAGGTGGGTGTGGCAGTCGATCAGCGCCGGGGTTACCCAGCGGTTGGCAAGCGAGCGCGTTTCCTTCGCCCGGACAGCGGGCAATGCAGCGCGCGGCCCGAGCCAGCTGAGGACGCCGTCCTGGATGCCGATCGCGGCATCTTCAATCACACCGTAGTCGCGCGCGCCATTGCGCAGGGTTGCAAGGCGAGCGTCGGTGAGTAACAGGTCCCAGTCAGGCATTGATTGCTCCAGCGGCCGGTTCGACGGTATCATGCTGTAACCTGTATATACAACTTGACGGATCGCCCATGACGACGGTGTTCGCACGCAAAGCATTGCTGGCAAAGGGCTGGGCCGCGAACGTGCGCATGCGCATCGATGCCGGTCGGATTGCGGCGATCGAGCCAGGGGCGGTTGCTACCGCGGCAGATGCGTCGCAACGTGTGGACCTGGTCATTCCGGGCATCTGCAATGCGCACAGTCACGCTTTCCAGCGCGCCCTTGCCGGCAGGACCGAACAGCGTCCGCCTGCAGGCGAGGACAATTTCTGGAGCTGGCGCACACGCATGTACGCGCTCGCGAATCGCGTCTCGGCACAACAGCTGACGGTAATTGCGACCCAGGCCTACAGCGAGATGCTGATGGCGGGTTACACGGCGGTTGCCGAGTTTCACTACCTGCATGACGAACCGGCCGGTAATGGTGATGCGATGTTCCTCGCCTTGCGTGCCGCCGCAATGAATGCGGGTATCCGGCTGGTCTATGTGCCTGTGCTCTACCAGCGCGCCGGCTTCGCGGCACAGCAGGCACACGCGCGGCAAAAGCGCTTCGTGATGTCGACGGCCGCCTTTCTCGATCACCATGCGCGTTGCATGGCCAAAGCCGGCGGGCTGACCACGGTTGCCATCGGTGCACACAGCTTGCGTGCTGTCAGCGCCGCGTCGCTCGCAGCGGTCGCGGACTACGCACGGCAGCAGGACCTGCCGATGCACCTGCACATAGCCGAGCAAAGCGCCGAAGTTGAGCAATGCGTACAGGCAACCGGTCAACGACCGGTGCAATGGTTACTGAATCATGTCGAGGTCGACGCACGCTGGTGCCTGGTGCACGCGACACACATCGATGCGGGCGAATCCGCGACACTGGCCGAATCGGCGGCCGTTGTCTGCCTGTGTCCGAGCACGGAGGCGAATCTTGGCGACGGAATTTTTCCGCTGCGCGACTTTCTCGCCAGCGGCGGCCGTATTGCGATTGGCTCGGACAGCCAGGTTTCAATCAATCCCTTCGAGGAGCTGCGCTGGCTCGAATACGGCCAGCGACTCAAGCACCAGGCGCGCAATATCGTTGCCCTGGACCATGCACACCTTGGTCGCGAGTTGTTCAGCCGTGCGGTCGCCGGCGGCGCGCAGGCCGGGGGCCTCGGCAGCGGTGCTATCGAGATCGGCGGCGCGGCGGATTTCGTAACGCTCGATGGCGACGATCCAATGCTGGCGGGTCATGACGACAGCACCTTGCTGGATGCGCTGGTATTTTCCGGCTATCGACTGCCGGTCGATCGCGTCATGGTGGCGGGCACCTGGCAGGTGATCGCCGGGCAGCATGTTGCCGCGGCGACAACCCGCGAGGAATTCGCGGCCAGCGTGCGCGCATTGCAATGAACGCCGCTGCGAAACCGCGCTACCAGCAGCTCAAGGAGATGATTATTCATCGCATCTCGAACGGCGAACTGCTGCCGCTCGACCGGGTGCCATCCGAGAATGAGCTGGTGGAATCCATGCAGGTTTCGCGCATGACGGCAAATCGCGCCCTGCGTGAGTTGACCAATGAGGGCTATGTCGAGCGCATTGCCGGGCGCGGCACGTTCGTCGCGGATTTTCGCGCCCGCTCGCATCTGCTCGAAGTACAAAACATAGCTGACGAAATCGCGCGTCGCGGTCACAGCCACCGTAGCGACGTCCTGCGCCAGTCGCGCCAGCACGCGCGGGGTGAAATAGCCAGGGCCCTGCACGTAGAGCAGGGCAGCAGCATCTTTCACCTGCTGTTGGTGCATTATGAAAACGGCGTGCCGGTACAAGTGGAGGACCGCCACGTACTGGCGGAGTTCGCGCCCGATTGCCTCGCGGAAGACTTTACGCGCATCACGCCGAGTGCCTACCTGACCGGCATCGCCCCGCTGGCCGAGGCCGAGCAGGTGGTGCGCGCTGTGAAACCGAATCGCGCCGTGCAGAAACACCTGCAGATGTCCGCAGGCGAGCCCTGCCTCGTCGTGATTCGCAGGACCTGGTCGCGCGGGCGCCCCGTGACTTTCGCGCGCCTGCATCACCCGGGCAGTCGTTACGAACTGAGCGGCAAATACACACCACCTGGCGCGAGCAACCTGACAGAGAACCTACCGCTATGAACACATCACGCAGAATCAAGGCGCCGACCGGCACCACGTTGCAGGCCAAGAGCTGGTTGACCGAAGCGCCGTTGCGCATGCTCATGAACAATCTCGATCCGGATGTCGCCGAGCGTCCCGACGATCTCGTGGTCTATGGTGGCATCGGCAAGGCAGCGCGCAACTGGGAGGCTTATGACGCGATCGTCAAGGCTCTGCGGGTGCTCGACGACGACCAGACCCTGCTGGTGCAGTCGGGGAAACCGGTCGGGGTATTTCGCACCCATGTCGACGCGCCGCGCGTACTGATCGCCAATTCCAACCTGGTGCCGCACTGGGCGACCTGGGAACACTTTCGCGAACTCGATCAAAAGGGCCTGATGATGTACGGGCAGATGACGGCGGGTTCGTGGATTTATATCGGCAGCCAGGGCATCGTGCAGGGCACCTACGAAACTTTTGTCGAAATGGGCCGGCAGCATTACGGCGGCGATCTCACCGGGCGCTGGATCCTGACGGCGGGTCTTGGCGGCATGGGGGGCGCACAGCCACTGGCCGCGACCATGGCCGGCGCCTCGATGCTGGCAATCGAGTGCCAATCCGATCGCATCGACAAGCGCCTTGAGACCGGTTATCTCGACCAGCGAGTCGAGTCCCTCGACGCCGCGCTGGCGATGTTGCAAGCCGCAGTCGCCGCACGGCGCCCGGTCAGCATTGGCCTTTTGGGCAACGCCGCAGAAATCCTGCCGGAATTGATTCGGCGCGGCGTGCGGCCCGATGCGGTTACCGACCAGACCTCGGCACACGATCCGGCGAACGGCTACCTGCCTGCCGGCTGGACCGTGGCCGAGTGGCTGGAGCGGCGGGCCAGCGACCCGGATGCGGTGGCGCGAGCAGCGCGCGCGTCAATGGCGGTGCACGTTCAGGCCATGCTCGAGTTTCATCGCTTGGGGATCCCGACCTTTGACTACGGCAACAATATTCGCCAGGAAGCACTGGACGAAGGCGTCGCCAATGCCTTCGATTTTCCGGGTTTTGTGCCGGCCTATGTGCGGCCGCTATTCTGCCGGGGTATCGGCCCGTTTCGCTGGGCGGCTCTGTCCGGCGACCCGGAAGACATCTACCGTACCGACGCGAAAGTTAAGGAATTAATTCCAGACGATACGCATTTGCACAGTTGGCTGGACGCAGCGCGCGAGCGCATAAAGTTCCAGGGTCTGCCGGCGCGCATCTGCTGGGTGGGCCTCGGCCAACGGCACCGGCTCGGACTCGCCTTCAACGCCATGGTGCAGAGCGGTGAACTGCAGGCGCCCATCGTTATTGGCCGGGATCATCTTGACAGTGGTTCGGTGGCGAGCCCGAACCGCGAAACGGAGGCCATGCGCGATGGCTCGGATGCGGTCTCTGACTGGCCGCTGCTGAATGCCTTGCTGAGTACCGCGAGTGGTGCAACCTGGGTTTCGCTGCATCACGGCGGTGGTGTTGGCATGGGCTACTCGCAGCACGCCGGGCTGGTCATCGTTTGCGATGGTAGCGAGGCAGCCGCACGTCGCATCGAACGCGTCTTGTGGAACGACCCGGCAAGCGGCGTAATGCGGCATGCCGATGCGGGTTATGCGGAAGCGATCGAATGCGCTCGCGAGTACGGGCTCGACCTGCCGATGCTGGCGACGGGAGACAAGTCATGAAACTCGTGATCAACAATCAACTGGTTGGCCTCGCTGACCTGCGCAAAGCCTGGAGCGGCCGGGTGCAGGTCGAGCTTGGCAACCAGGCACGCCAGCGCATTGCCGAGTCGCACGAACTCATAACCGAGGTCGTGGCGAGCGGTGAACAGGTCTACGGCGTGAACACCGGTTTTGGCCAGCTTGCGCAGGTACGCATCAGTGCCGCGGATCTTGCAGCACTGCAGGAAAACCTGATTCGCTCGCACGCAGTTGGTGTTGGCAAGGACCTCAGCGACGAGGTCGTGCGCCTCATCATGCTGACCAAGATCATTGCTCTGGCGGAGGGATTCTCAGGTGTGCGCCTGGCCCTGGTCGAGGCGCTGTGCAAGCTGGTCAATAACAACATCTATCCGCGCATTCCGGAGAAGGGCTCGGTTGGCGCCTCCGGTGATCTCGCGCCGCTGGCGCATATGGCGGGCGTGCTGATCGGCGTTGGCGAGGCGCGTATCAACGGCAGCCTGGTACCCGCTCAAGTCGCGCTGCAGGAGGCCGGAATTGAACCGCTGCAGCTGGGACCGAAGGAAGGCCTGGCGTTGCTGAATGGCACCCAGGTGTCGACGGCGCTGGCACTGGCGGCCGCGTTTCGTACCGAAAACCTGCTGGCCGCGGCGCTCGCCGCGGGCGCCATGTCATCGGACGCAATCAAGGGCAGTGATACGCCGTTTGACAAGCGCATCCAGAATGTCCGTGGGCACGGCGGGCAGATTGCTGTGGCCGGAGTACTGCGGCACCTGATGCGCGACAGCGAAATCCGCGCATCGCACCTCGCCTGCGACCGGGTGCAGGATCCTTATTCGATTCGTTGTCAGCCGCAGGTGGTCGGCGCCTGCCTGGATGTGTTGCGGCACGTGTGTGCCGTGCTTGAAACTGAGGCGAACGCGGTAACCGACAACCCGCTGGTGTTCGCCGAGTCCAGGGCCGTGCTCTCGGGCGGCAATTTTCACGCCGAGCCGGTGGCATTGGCGGCCGACTACCTGGCGCTTGCCATCGCCGAGATCGGTTCCCTGTCGGAACGCCGTATCGCCTTGCTTATCGATGCCAACCTGAGCGGTCTGCCGGCTTTCCTCGTCAAGGGGGGTGGTCTGAACAGTGGATTCATGATGGCGCAGGTAACGGCCGCAGCGCTGACTTCCGAAAACAAGACGCTGGCGCATCCGGCGAGCGTGGACAGCATTCCGACCTCGGCCAACCAGGAAGACCACGTCAGCATGGCGACCTTTGCAGCGCGTCGCCTGCACGACATGCTGGACAATGTCGACTGCACGGTGGCAATAGAATTGCTCGCTGCGGCACAGGGCATCGAATTTCATCGACCGCAGAAAAGTTCTGCCGACATCGAATCGGTCATCAGCACAATACGCAAGGTATCGCCCGCGTTTGTGCAGGATCGCTCACTGTCATCCGATATCACGCGTGTTGCCGCGATGATTGCTGCGGGCCGC